>Ga0209536_100001752_pt1 | contig 35517 bp, 27 predicted proteins | sample DeeMarSeWOR28_12_FD_187461 | JGI IMG/M metagenome (GOLD analysis project Ga0209536, IMG submission 187461) | Marine sediment microbial communities from White Oak River estuary, North Carolina - WOR-2-8_12 (SPAdes) (version 2) | ecosystem: Environmental > Aquatic > Marine > Intertidal zone >...
TTGTATGGCAGAATATTGTGACACTCCCCAATCGAAAGAGGGGAGCAACGGGGAATACAAAGTATGCCTAAGCAAAGAGCTATAGTACATCTACTCGACCGGTTATTATGCTCTCAGCCACTAACGCCCGGGGAGCAGGTTTCCAGGATGACTTCAACAGGCCAGATGGCGAAGTAGGAAATGGTTGGTCGACTCAAATTTATGGTACAATTGAGGTCAAAATTGTAGATAACGAGGTCCTCATCGCAGGCCGGCAGCCCGAATGGTGGTGGCGATCTGGTATTTTTCGAGCCGTTGAGAATGCGACAAAGTTTTCCTTTGACTTCAAGGCAGATGACAATTTCAATGTGCACATTTATATCAGAGACACGGAAACCACCGATGGCACGATGGAATTCTGGGCCCCGCCAGGTGGTCTGTTTTCGTATGGTTCCCGCGAATCGGACGTATGGACCGGATATACCGAGATCCCCGGTTCAGAGATGATCGCTGGAGAGTATAACACACTTTTGGTGGAACAGGAGGGTGCGGATTTCACTGTTACTCTGAACGGCAAGATGGTGGGTACTGCTACAAACAACATCCCTTTCCAAGCCAACGAAGTATTCATCTGCAGCGATGCAACTCCATACTCTTCAGGTAGTCTTCACATCGACAATGTGAAGATAGGTGGTGGGCCTACAATCTGTGATTTCAACGGCGATGGTAATGTAGATTCGCTGGACATGTGTATCATAGTTAACCATTGGGGTGAAGACTATTCTTTATGTGATATCGGCCCAACACCATTTGGTGATGGAATTATAGATGTGCAAGATTTGATAGTTCTTTCTGAGCATTTATTTGAGGATATAAACGATCCAACACTCATCGCGCATTGGGCATTTGACGAGACTGAGGGTATGTATGCTGCTGACAGTGTCGGCGAGAATAATGCAATAGTAATGGGTGGTGCTACATGGCAACCAAGTGGCGGACAAATAGATGGTGCGCTTGAGTTAGATGGTGTTAGTGGCTGTGTTATAGCTTCTCCAGGTCTGTATCCGGCGGATGGCCCGTTCAGTATTTTCGCCTGGATTAAATGTGGTGGACCAGGTCAGGTTATTGTCTCACAACAAGCCGCATCCAACTGGCTCGCGATAGATGCTGAGGGCAATTTTATGACTAAATTGGAAAGCTCTGATCAGCTTGCAGATCCTTTGATTTGCGAAACAGTTATTACAGATGAACAATGGCATCGTATAGGTCTTGTCTGGGACGGCTCTACCAGGACACTTTGTATTGATGGCATTAAAGTAGCCGAAGACACACAGCCCGGTTTGGACGGTTCTCAAAACGGTCTATACATAGGTGTCGGAAAGGATTATGCCGCAGGCACTTTCTTCTCCGGCCTGATCGACGATGTTCGTATCTACAACCGAGCAGTGCACCCATAACAAAATTTAAGCCCTGACACAGTAGGTCACCTCAGAAACAGAACGCCCAATATTGTCAAAGGGCCGGCAGTTTGATTTGAAATGCTGCCAGCCTTTATTAATATCCACATTAATGTTTTGAGTTCATAGCATTCCCTAAGGGGGCGCTATGCGGCGGGATAAAATTTACCAATTCTACTCTTCCTTAGGATTTAGAATTTGTTGGGCGATGCCATAAGGCAATCCTTCGGGAGCCAAAATCCTGGGAAATCGACTGGAATTAAATATTGTAGCTCCGGCATTTAATTAAAATTGAATTGAAATTAGAGCGTTATAAGACTTAAAGTTTGCAAAAGTGGTTCAGTGAAGTGTATATTGGAAATCCCAGATTGAATTATGAACGCAGACTGAATAAACTAAAGGATCTTAAATGAATAACTTCTCCAAATCACTCTCGTTGATGACTCTGATGAGTCTGCTCACCGTTTCCTGTAACGTGTCGAGCCGTGTTGGCAACGGCGAAACTCACAATGGTTCTCTGACCACAGTAAACGCAAGAATCACCATTGGAAACGGAAGCACTGTCACCGGAGAAAGCCGGACCGTCAACGGCAGTATTATCGTAGGGGATAACAGTGAGGTTGGCGAACTTCGAACCATCAACGGCAGTATCAAGATCGGTTCAAACACCTCGGTACACGGCGATGCAAGTACCATCAACGGGCAGATTCGCGGCAAATCCGGAGCGCAGATTGAGGGAACGTTGAGCACGATTAACGGGGCCGTCATTCTCACAAAAACCACCGTCGTTGAAAACCTGATAACGATCAACGGGAACATCACGCTCGAACAGGGATCCAGGGTTAATGGCGATATTGTCATCAGAAGCAGATCGGATGGCTCTCAGTGCCCAAAGAAACCGCTCGTTATCAAGCTTTCCGGTAGTTCTGTGGTTGAGGGCGACATTATTAACAACGATGATCGTCTTGAAGTGCATGTTATCATTGCCGATGACAGCAAGGTTTTAGGTGAAATCAGGAATGCTGAAGTCCGATGATGCTGTTAGTGTAATTAGTTGCTGTCCGTGGGTTTCAATCGCAGCAAATAAAGAAAGAAAAATTATTGCAGTAGGTTTTACCATGTTGAAAACAAGGATTTGTACATTGTTCACTTTTTGCCTGGCCCTTGTGTTCATCTTGCCCCAGGTATCGCTGATCAGTGCCACCAATCAGATTCAGAAAGCGGAGATGGCCGGATACCTGCTCGTCCCTAACGAGAGAGTTCCAGAGACATATAACGCCGGATTCTCCATGTATGTAGCAGCCTGGCCCTTGTTGCAGGAATACCCGGGAAATCGTTTTCAAACAGGCCTATTAAGCACCTGGATGCACGCTCAGAATGATAAGCCAAAGCCTATCGAAAGGATGTATTCCGATATCGAAGGCGGCCTGGGCTGGTGGCGCGACACGCGGTTTGCTACTGAAACGCCGAAGTTCATCATGGGCGGGGTGCAGTTGAATTTCAGAGCATGGGCCAACGGCCCTGGCGCCGGCAAGGGGAGAGACTGGGAAAAGCCCCTCGGTAAGTATGGTGTGGCGCAACTGAGTCCTTGGGTGCTGTGGCCTCCTGATGGTCTGAACTTAAAGCAAGGTACCTGCGGAGAACTGTTTGGCTACGGATACCTGCCCCTTCCGCTGACCGAGGCCAAATCCACAACCGCCGGCAAGAACGTACCTACGGGAAATCACTGCTGGACCTTGTTTCTGAATACAGGAAACTTCAAAGGCCCGGTAGCTTTCTTCACGCCCTATTTCTGGTCCCAGGTGACAGTGGATGATCCTCGCGTGGCCGGCATGTTTTTGGACAGCTGTCCCTCCAATCCCAACAGGGCCTTGCAGATGGAAACCCAGTATGTTCCTGCCGTCCAGGTCACTGACAAGGAGGGGCAGATTTATGCTCGCGTCGCCCCAACCTCCTTTCCCCGCGGACCACAAGGCGATTCGGTGGTTGTTCACCAAATCACCGCTTACAACAAAAAGGCGCTCTGGGATTCAGTTAAGATATGGTTCGAGGGCGGGCCACCGGCCAGCGGTCATATAGATCCAAAGCAGTCGATTATACACACCTTTCCCGGAAGAGGCGGGGCCACATGGCGGATCCATAATCCATCGGTCCCCAGAGATGAAAGGGTGCGAATCGCCTGGAATACCTTTGCAAATCCTTTTGCGCCTGATCCAAACACCTTCGGATACCAGTGGGATTACGAACATGTTACAAGGAAGGATACCAAAGATGGCCTACTGGTGACGCTACCCGAATATTATCGTATGGTGAAAGATGATAATAAAAAGGCACAGTGGATTCCCGTGCGCCTCGAAGATGTTCCGACTGAAACAGGATTGGCAAAGGTTAGCTTTAGTCGCCCCGACAATGGGCCATCCGAACCTTACGTCACTCCCGATGATCCAGAGAGTTGCTGGAAGAAGCCCGGCCCCGTGGCAGGGCCTTTCAATGCCCATCCGGGGGACGGCAGCGTGGTAACATACTATTGGTATCGATTCGCCGACCAGCCTGCATTACTCAACGCCGATTTAACGGATAAAGAGCGAGAGAAGCTACAGGAGTGTGTGGAAAAAATCCACCGGAATTGGAAAAAAGACCGCGACTACCTGGCACCGCCGGTGGTTGGAAAACTGGCCGATATTGATCCGGCCTTGATTGTAACTCCACCGCCGGACCTGGAAGCAGGATATGTACCAATCGTCACACGACAAGCAGCGAAAGAATAGGTTGGCTTCGGCCCATTGATGTTTATCAGGAAAAATAAAGGGGCATATCCATCCTGTCCCCATTATACCAAAAGGCGAATAAACTTATGATTCAAATACAAAAAGTCTTTCTGGGTTTGATTGTCTTCTTCTTGCATCTTGCTATCATTAGTGAGGCCGTTCAGGCCGAAGTCATTTCCTACCCTCGCTTACACGGCGACCGGTCGAACCCGGACTTTCCTTCCGTCAAGGTCGACGGTGCTGCGGTCGAGACTGTGAGCACGGACATGAACATCGGCTACGCTCATTTTGCTTTCTTGGGCACGGTCGTTGTGGAAGTAGTCGTAAATGAGACTATCGAAACCTTCGACTTAAGTCCGCACCGTTACCGAATTCAGGCCGAGGCGAAAGGCAACATTTTATCCTTTCGTCTTTCACAGCCTCGAAAATTGCACCTCAAAATCAACCGTCTTCCCCGATTTTTTATTTTCGCGGATGCGCCGGAAGTAAATCCTCCGCGACTGGGACAACCGGGCGTCTATGATATCGGGGATTACGGCGTTGCAAGTTCTCTCGATTTGATACAAACGTCTAAGATCCAACTTGCTATTAACGATGTGGCTTCGAAGAAAGGAGTACTTTACGTACCGGCTGGCGCTTACCTGAGCGGAGAGCTAAAGGCAAGGAGTAATATGACGCTCTACTTGTCGGCGGGCTCAATCATCAAAGGGACGGGAAAAGTATCTGATTATCCGCGCGGCCAGTTCGGCACTCAGCTTATCCATCTGCTCGATTGCGAGAACGTCCGAATCACGGGTCGGGGCGTGCTTGATGGTCGAGGCAGGGCCCTGCGATACGCCACGAAGAACGCAGGCGACGGCCGTCTGAAACTGATTCGGTCCTTTCGTGCACGAAACATTTTTGTGGAGGATGTGCTTTTGCGTGATGCGGGAACGTGGAGCATTCACCTGATTGAGTCACGCGACCTGCGGTTCACTAACACCAAGTTAATTTCTAACACTATCCTGGATGAACCTGACTTTCCCTGGGAGCCGAACACCGATGGATTCGATCCTGACAACTCCTCTGACGTGATTATAGAAAATGGGTTCATCAGTTGCAGCGATGACGCCATTGCAGTGAAATTACGCTATGGAACACTACGCGACATGGACAACGTTCAATTCCGGAACAATGTGGTCTGGACGGCCAAGTCGGCGTTGAAAATCGGGACAGAGGTCGTTGATTGCAAGATGACGAACATCATTTTCGAAAACAACGAGGTGATCCATGCCGACCGGGGGATTGTGGTTTACTGCTATCGCGGCGCGACCATCGAGAATCCCAGGTGGATCAATAACTATTTCGAACGCATCGGTGATAACATCAAGGAAATGAACATGGAGATAAAGATCCGGGACGTCGAAGGCAGAGGCCACTTGTATGATGTCCTGATCAAAAACAACACTTTCGAGCGTTTCAGCTCGAAACCTTCGATGCTTCAAGGGCTGGATGCTAACCATGTGATCGACGGGGTCGTGTTTGACAATCTGGTAATAGCGGGCAAGAAACAAACCAGTCTCGATGAAGCCGAAATCACCTCGAACGAATATGTGAAAAACGTCTTGTTTAAGTAAAACCAGAAACAGCCTTTTTCATTTATTATTTTGATTTACGATTAAAGATTAAATATCAATAAAGCTAAATAATAACTTGTCATTTTTACAAAGGACAATGATGAATGTCATAGAAATTCCATTTGTCGAGAAAGTAGGAATACAAAGAAATACCGATGGTGAACTTGAGCTGCCGTTCAATATAGGGGTGCAAAACCATTTGGAAACAATTCATGCAAGCGCACAATTTGCACTTGCTGAGACTGCGAGCGGCGAAATATTGCAAAAATCATTCTCTGACTTAGAAGGTAAAGTCGTTCCAGTGCTTAGAGAGTCACAAATTAAATTTATAAAGCCAGCAAACACAAAAATTGTTGCTTGCCCATCAGTTTCTGCTGAATCCCTTTCAAGGTTCGAAGAGCAGATCTCTGAAAAAGGCAGGGCGTTAATATCTGTCGATGTCCATCTCAAGGATATTAAAGGCCAACTGACATGTACTGGTACATTCAAGTGGTTCGTGCAACGAATAGAAACAGGTCAAATGCACTAGGACAGTGAAAACTACGATCCATGATCACTCCACTTTTCGCTGCCGGAGATTAGCGGGTGTAATGCAAAACAATGGTGTTAATCCTATTCGAAATGATGTCTTAACTTAACTTATGCTTTATTTGAAATATTTGCTTCCGGATTCCGACTACTTTAGATAGAATTCGGTGATTGTTTTTTAAGCGACGACGCCAAAAAACCTGATTTTGGAGCCAGGATCATGGAAACGTTGATTAATTTATTGGAAGCTATGTCCTTCTGGGGCTGGATAGCAGTTATTGTTATTGGTGCTCTTGCCGTCGAAGGCATCGTCAAGGTCAAACGCATGCAAATCAAGCATACCGAACGGATGGCGAAAATTCAGCAGGGAATCGATCCGGGCGATGAAACCGAGGCTTATAAGAAGGATGAGGTCTGAAACACACCTAGACCGGGCGCTATGAGGGATTATTGGTATTCGAGGGAAATTCAATACGTACGCTTATCCTGCAGAGAGTATATTTATCAATAAGTTGGCAGCATGGACAAAGGTTTGCCCATGCTGCTTGCAATGTTTTTCTTCTGATGGTTAATATTTTATCATCCAGCCTTGCGTAAAATAATCTGGTCGATGTATATATGGTCTCTGTCATCGCCGGCTTGGCCGGAATCAGTGCCGTCACCTGTGCCTATAGTGATTTTCTTTATAGTGGTCAAATCTACGCCGGCATCGCTGAATTGTACAAGGGCAATAGTCCACTGGCGCCATGAATCAGTCTGGCACGCATGGCCGAATGTCTCAACCCTTAAGCTCTGGCCGGCAGCATCCTCCAGCGTCAAATACATAAGATGCTCAGTGTTTTCATGCTCGCCAACAAATGACAGGGATAATTCATCGACAGATTTAGCCGTCCAGTCCCGGGGGATTGCAAATGTTCGCGTTGTCTCGGTAACATAAGGCTCGAACTGGTTCTGGAATTCGAACCGCATTGAGTTATTCTCGCCCGATGCCAGAAGGACATATTCGACTCCCGGCTCGTCGATGTTGTCGACCCATGCGCTCCTAATTTCAACGTCGTTAGTGTATGATTCGAAGTCTTCCACGGTTATGTAATCGGCTGTTGTAAAAGTCCAGGTGTGACCTGTTACTGTGCCGGAGGGACCGATTTGATCAATGCGCCAATCGTAAGTCTGCCCGATCTCGAGATTCGTGGGTGTATAAGTTGTTCCTGTCGGTGCCGGATCAACTTTTTCCATCGCCCCTGCCTTGCCTATCCATAGTTCGCGGCCTGTAGCAAATTCTGCTTCAATCCAGCTAAGGGAAGCATCTATGGGTACATCGACTGCCCCATCGGCAGGGCCGGGATTCACCGCCGCCGGGCCTTCTGAGGTTGATAAGACATCATCAAAAGAGTTATGGAAGCCGGCCGGTTGGGGCGATTCCCACATTCCGTAGATTCCGCTGACGCCGCTCCTAAGGGTATCATCATGAATATTCGGAGCTTCCCATTCCGGGTCGTTAGCACTTGTATCGACAAAGGTTGGAGTTCTTACGAGCAATGGACCGCCTTTGTAATCATAGACGCTGCCGGTAATGTAAGTTGGATCCGATCCGACTACATCTAGCACAAAATAGTGACTCTTAGCGTGATCCAGACCGGGAACCGGCACTTCAGGTTGCCATTCTGCCATAATGGTGGTTTCGAGATTTATGGCTTTGACCAGTTCAATTTTCAGGTTGGCCGGGCCCTCTTCATAGTGTATGGTCATCACGTAAGTACTGGCGACAATGCCGGGAACACCGGTTATCGATCCATCGTCAACGAAGTAATCTATCCTGGCTGCCAAGCCGTGATAATTCCAGGAAGTGTCACTATCGAGATTGAATGTCGCTGCGACGCGGACATCGGTAAATTTATCGTCGGGATCCCCAATTCCGATGCCAATTTGTGCTCCACCGACATCTGCCGAGCTTGTCTCGGTTAAAGTGAGATAATCGTTGTCATCCGGCCCATCCTGAATAGTTCCATTAAACGTTTTGGTCATGTCCGGATAGGAGCCAAATAACCAGGTTCGCAGGTCGAAAGAGTTGCCGTCAAATGTCTCCAGCCAGTCGGCTTGCGCTGTGCCGCTTATTAATAAAATTAATCCGATTAGAATACATACTGTGCTTGTTGATTTCTTAAACATAATGTTCCTCCTTCAAAAGGTCATATGAAAATTACTATTTAGGTTTGGAGCGGCCTATTTATACCTGCCCCATTTCTTCCCTTCGATTTAATACCACCTCCTTCGAGAGTCTCAAGATAATATGAATTCCAATTACCAAAAAACACCCTGATTCCATAGCTACCTAATATACTATACTCTATATATACCAGATTAGCCTGCTTTTGGTCAAGAAGAATTTATAGCTTCTTGTCGGTGAATGTCCTTAGGCTTACATTAATGCGGCTGTTTGTGTTATAATGGTCACAGATAAGCACACTAAGGATATTTACTACTTCTCTTTGAGATAGAAAGGCAAATATCATGCTCAAGTCGAAGGCTTTTACGTTAATCGAGCTGTTGGTTGTTATAGCGATAATTGCCTTGCTGATGGCGATTTTGATGCCGGCACTGCAAAGAGTCAAGGAGCAGGCAAGGACGGTTGGCTGCCGGTCAAATTTGAAGCAGTGGACTCTGATTTTCTCAATGTACGCCAATGATCATGATGAAAAATTTCCCGGCTGGCTTGATTCTCCCATAGACTGGCCACAGCAGCTCAAGTCTCTATGGCCCAGTCACCGTGATACCAACGATTTGTTTACGTGCCCGGCGGCAAGAAAACCAGCACGTGAGTTCCTGGGTTCAGGCACCTTTGAACTGGGCAGTACGTATGCAGCCTGGTCATTGCGCAGTCCGGCCAGCCACGTTAGGATCGACTGCAGTTACGGATTGAATGTCTGGGCACAGTCGGTACCGGAGCCAAAGGCTGAAGACAGGTATTGGCAAACTATCCCTTCGAAAGGGGCGAACAACATTCCTCTTTTGTTGGATAGTGTTTTCTATTGGGCGTGCCAACAGGATATTATAGGTAATCCCCCTGAATCTGAGGACATCTGGACAACTGATACATTACCCTGTTGTATGAACCGTCACAATGGTTTTGTCGGCGCCGTGTTCATGGACTGGTCGGCTCGACAGGTAGGCATAAAAGAGTTGTGGACATTAAAGTGGTATGAACAATTCGATACGGCCGGACCAAGGACTAAAGCTGGTGGCGCTCAGCCTGAAAATTGGCCACAATGGATGAAAAGCTTTAAAGATTACTGAAACGCTCACGAAACATTTCAGCGTTTATTTTTACGCTGGTCGAGGCGTTCGCCCAGAGGTCTTCGAACCGGGATATTAAGCCCGCCACTTGCTTCGAACTCGTCGAAAAGCTGCTTTTTCATCGCTGCGATCTGTTCGATGTAGGCCGGGACGTTAATCAGGTTGTGTCGCTCATGCGGATCGGTCTGCAGGTCATAGAAACCGTCGTGGTCCCAAACACCCTGGTAGAAGATGTACTTGTATCGCTCGGTACGAATGGCAAAGACCGTCGGCGTAGCAGGGAAGTTCCACTCCCAGTAGTACTCGTAAAGGATGTGGTCGCGCCATTGGATTGACTTGTCCAGCAGCAGAGGTAGGAAAGAGTACCCATCCATTTTTGCATCTTTCGGCTGCTTCACGTCAGCGGCAGCTAAAAGTGTCGGTGCGATGTCGATATTCTGCACCATTTGCGTTATCTTCGTGCCCGGCTTGATCATACCCGGTGCATATGCGAGCATTGGTACGCGGATAGATTCCTCGAAAGCATCACGTTTATCGTAGAAACCATGTTCTCCAAGCGCAAATCCGTTATCGCCCATGTAAATAACCAGCGTTGATTTGCTCAGGCCCGTCTCGTCTAAATAATTCAATACTCGCCCAAGGTTCTCGTCCAGCCCATGTACGGTTTCGCAGTACTGCTTGTAAAGTTCATCGAATGAGGGCACAGGATCGTTGTCGTATTGACCGGTTTCCATATGATCGATGCCATGGATGCTGTAACGCCGCTCTCGAACCCAATGCGGTTGAGTCTGATAGTTGCGCTCTGTGTTGGCCATCGTTTCTGGACGCTTTACCTGTTCCTTGTTGTAACGGCCTTTGTAACGTTCGGCGGGCTGGAAGGGGTAGTGTACGGCCTTGAATGACAGATACAAAAAGAATGGCTTACGGTCATCACGACCGTCCCTGAGCCACCTCAACGCCTGATCTGTGAGAACGTCGGTCGTATACCCCTGGAACGTCCGACGTTCGTTGTTAATGTTAAGCGTCGGATTGAAATATGTTCCTTGGCCCTTGAAACTGGCCCAGTGATCGAAACCCGGCCTGGGACTGTCATCTTCATGACCCATATGCCACTTGCCGATAAATGCTGTTTGATACCCGGCCTTTTGCAGGTACTGTGGAAAGAATACAGTTCCCTCCAGTGCCGGATGCTGGTTGTCAACTATGCGATGATGATGCATATATTGGCCTGTAAGGATAGATGCACGGCTCGGTGAGCACAACGATGTACTGACGAACGCATTGGTTAAATGCGCTCCTTGCTGAGCCATCCGGTCCATATTCGGTGTTTTTAGGAAGGCCGGCGATTCTTTCATGAATCCCATAAAGTCGTAACGATGGTCGTCGCTGAGCACCAGAATAATATTCCTCTTTGCTATTTTATCGTTCTGCCCGGCAGAAAGAGAACGTGCAGCAGCGTCAGCCAAAGTTAGTATTGCTGTGCTGTAGCAGGCCGATTTTAAAAAGTCCCGCCTGCTGTGAAGGATCTGTTGCGAATCACCTTGAGCTGTCATTTAACTCGCCATTGGTTTTTTTGTGGATATTGGTGGTCAAACCCGCATTCCGGAAACGGATGCTTCAAATACTAAATTGTTGTTGACTACTCCCTGGACACTTGTTGTAACGTGGCTCGATTGTTTTCTTCGTTTATATTTTGTAATGTGACCTAGCAGGTATAACCTGTTGCCCGGTTCGATAACTGAGCGGAACTTCGCTGAACTTATACCGGCAAAGCCTATAAATCCCTCCTCTTTAAAAATCTCTTTCAAAAAGAAACTCGATAGCTGTGCCGCCGCTTCAATCATAATCACGCCGGGCATGAGAGCTCTGCCTGGAATATGGCCTCGAATCCAGAATTCTTTATCCGTTACGTCCTTGTAACCCAGAATTTGAGATTTTTTCCTGTCATACCAAAGAATACCGTCAAGTTGCTGCATTTCGAATCGCTGAGGATTGACTTTGCAGATCGCTTCCTTGTCAAAGGCAGGTTCTGCTTCAAGGTCTAACTGTGATAAATCAAACAATAATGGAGGCGGCATAGTTATTACCGAGAAAAACCCCACTGTAGTAATGTGTACTTTTCCAAAGCTGTTTGTACACAATACTCCAATACATATAGCGCATTACTTGAAGTGTGGCGCGCTAAATGCAATAATAACAGGTATTTACAAATACATGCTATTGTTTATTGGGCCGATCTGATTTCAAGGACGCGGTTGCGAACGTTTTGAGAAGCCTGCTTAATTTTCTGCATTTGCTTACGAACTCGCGTCCCTGCTGCCTTATTACCACCTTCGGCTTTGCTAATGTCAGCTTCAATTTCAGTTACTAGCACTTTGAGATCTTCATACTCTTGCATTAAAATAACCTCCACTTTGTGCATTAATATTTACATAGAGCAGGTTAAGAATCATTAGAAACTTAACGATACCGAGTTGTTTTGTCAAAGAAAAATGCCCTTTTTACAAAAAAAATCAATATTTTTTTATCGGTCAGGTTTTGAGTTTTTTAATCAGTTCGGCTATTCTCTGGCCTCGTCGAATACACTGTCGCCGAACTCTTTCATCGGGCTTGCCGATGGAGACCGGCCCATAGTGGTCACCCTGAGGGTCGCCCTGCACAATACAGCCGGCAATAAGCATCGCTTCAATTATACCCAAGATTGTGGTTTCATTGCCTCCTGCGATATTTGCCGAACTGCTAAATGCTGCTCCTATTTTGCCGTCTAGTTTACCGTGAAATTCGACTGTATCGTCGATTAGTTGCTTAATAGGACCTGCCATATGACCATAATAAGTTGGTGAGCCGACAACTATTGCATCGTAATCCAATAATTTCTGAGCCCTTACATCGCTTACGGATTTGCATTCGGTTTGCAGGTCTGTCTCATTCATTGATTTGGCTATTATTTCCGCCATTTCTTTTGTATTGCCCGTTCTTGAATAATAGATAACTATTGCTTTTGCCATTTTTGCTCCTTTCGTTTTGTCGATTTTGCCCGCCAGACAGATACTACACTTAAACACTCTCAATTGATTGTAAAACTGTCGAAAGATCTTTGTTTTAGATCATACACGAAGCAGAAACATAATTCCATTGTTACATTTAGAACTTGACTGTCAGGGGATTTTTAAATCAACAGTATTTGACATTTATTCTTTCTAAATGTTAAAATCACTTGCTCAATTATTGATTCATCCATTTTACTGGGAATCAGGGAAATGATACGAATTCTGAGTTTGATAATACATGGTCATCCGTGGCCGGGAATAGGCGATCCGACCTTCACAGGATGGTTAATAACAGCCGCATATTTGATGTCTTCCGTGGTTTGCGGGATTTATGCCTGGTGTACTGACCGAAGTTCTCCTGTCGAACAATCCCGCTACCATCGTTTATTTTGGTGGGGCCTTTGCGTGGTCATGTTAATAATGGGTATTAATAAACAGTTGGATCTGCAGTGCTTATTTATCGATGTCGTCAAGAAAATGGCCTTGTCCCAGGGATGGTATTCACAGCGTCGAATCTTTCAGATGTTGTTCGCTGCATGTATTGCAATAACGGGCCTGATTTTGTTGGCATGGCTGGGATGGAAATTGAAATGGCTTTGGCGGCAGTATGGGCTTGCCCTCTTAGGCATCTTGCTGTTGATTACTTTTGTATTTCTTCGAGTTGCACCTGTCCATTATATGGCAAAATATCCGGGCTGGCCATCCGTAATGAGGTTTATTAATTCCATTCTCGAACTAACCGGCATAGGATTGATTGGAATTTCTGCCCTATTGAGAATAACTCGAGGCAAAGAGCAGGCTGCTGAAATCTCAAAATCCTGAAATCACCCTTGTTCCCGGTTTTTTAGCTTCATGCTCAACGGCGAAGATAGGTAAGCTTTTCCGGTAGAGGTATATTATTGCCGAATTTGTCCTCTCCATATCCGGATTCCGCTAAAAGTTTTATGTCTGCCAGCACTCGTTTATCGCCGATAAACTTAGCGGTCATTTTGGTATCCACGTCGATCTTGCCCATGGCGAGCAGTCTGGCTACTTCATCGACAATTTTCTCCAGTAATGTTCCTTCAGTTCGGGCGGGTTCTTCAGGCAATTGCAGTGGTTGATCATAAAGCATGAGTTTGCTTCGTCCGGCCAAGGTCACCACGACTTCTCTGACGACGGTATTAATATCGTTTTGGATGTTCTGCTGTTGGGCAAGCTTGAGACGGACAACTTCTTCGGCGAGCCATTTACGTTTTTTTGCGTTGATTTTTTCGTTTGCCCGGAACAATCCGAGCGGTGAGCTGGCGTCATAAACCTCACCATCCATCTCCATCTGAACCGTACTTCCGTAATGCAGAACAATCTTTGCAATCAGAGTAGAGGGGCGGACGTGGAAACCACGGTACGGGGGCACAGCGACCTCGACTTCGCCAACTTCGGCATATCGCTTGAGCATTTCGTGGCATAGATGTTCCGCACAATCAATGTAGAGATTGATGTGGGTCACTGAGTATTTCATAATGACATCCAGCAACAACTCAGCCCTGACTACAGGTTCCTGCCTGCCTACCGAATCGCATTGTTGTTTCTTCACGTGCCTTTCATAATGGTGAACGAACAACGTGGCCGTCCTGAGCAAATGAAATACAACGCTTATATGCCCTCTGAGAACGGGTAAATCCGTATCGAGCATCGCAGCTTCAGTTCCCGAAACGTATGTGTCATAAAGTGACTGTAGGTTGTGGAATCGGAGTTCAAGGCTTCGCAACTTTTCCTCGCTGACCGAGTCCTTGACATAAGTGGCGAATTTTTCGGACTTGACCCGGCTGGCCTTGCGAATATCTTCACTTTCTACAACAAGGTTCAAAAAGGCTGTAGTCAGGAGAGTTACTGTTTCTGCGACCGTTTCGATTGTACGCGTTTGGCAGTGGTGTTCCAGACGGCCGGGAGGGAGATCTTCGGTATAAGACTCCTCACGCAATCTCTGGGAAGGAACCGGCAGGCCGAGTTGTTCGGCTTTGATGAGTATTTGGTTTGCTGTCTGCTTAAGAACATTGACCGTGAATTCAAGAGTCTCTTCAGTTGCTTTTCCAAAATCCTTCTCGATTGGCAACAGGCGATATAGGGGCAAAGAGTATCGGATGTGGAGCAGCTCATAGCTCGCATCTGAAAAATGCTTAATTGCTGCTGTTAGAGATCTGAATCCACACCACTGGCAGTTGCTGCCTGCTCCATAAAAATCGAGTAGTTCCTCAAGTTGAGTTGATTGCGATAACAGAGCGCCTATCAACGGACGTATCATAACTTCTTTACTTGATAGGCATTGAGATATGTGTTTGGCAAGACCTAATAAGGTCATAGCACGTTTTGCAATTAGCTCTCGAAATTCTTTGTCTATCATTACTACTGTTGAAACCATATATAGTTACTATTTCTTTCTCTCAATTGGGAGGACTTCCGGCTCTGCGAATCCTTTCGGTATCTTGAGTTCAAAGACCTTTTTATCAATTCTGTCGTTAACTTTGGGCTTAAGGAACTTTATCTCTTCAATATCCCCATATGGAGATTCCGGTTCGCTTTTAACTGCGACGATTTTTGCCGGCAGATTCAATTTCTTATCAATCCAAAAATCTATTGAAATATAGTCATCTTTATAAATCGAATTCGGCTTAACCTTCAAATGTACTTGAATAAAATCTTCCGATTCACCTTTTTTTTGTTCTACCAGTTGGATGTCGAATTGTTTTTTCAAATCATCGATTTTACTGAAGCCAAGCATTGGCAACTTCCTGCTGGCCAGCTCAAAGACGTCTGTTGACTTATTAGGGTCGTTTGGCTCAGCTAATTGGTAATACTTTACCTCTTTGACCTTGTAGTCGAGATGTGCAAGCCAGATGCCTTTTAATTCTCGATCTGTAAGAGGCAGACGGACTCCTTCGAGCACAATATAACGCTCAACATATTTCTGTTCTTTTTCATCGTCCTGTTTAAGTGTGTTGAAGTTGATGCTAAGCTCAGATTGCCCGTTGGATCTTGTGTAATAGAAAACACCTTTATGGAGAGCTTCTGATTCGAGTATTGGTTGGACATATTTATACTCAATCTGGCTCTGATAGGATTTAAGGCTTAAAGTTGTCTTGTTCAGTTTCTCCAGGATCATATTGACGGGATCATCTTTTTGATATTCCTGTTGTTGTTTCTTAGGGGCTTCCGTGCATCCATAGGCCCAGCTAATGCCTGTTACACATAAAACGATAAAAGTTGTTTTTGTCATTATCTTTTCCATTTTGGTGCCTTTCTTTATTTCTCTATGCGCTATTCGCTGGTTTTGTTTTCAATTATCTCGAGTATTCCACTTATGTTTTCTATACAAAAATCTGCGTATTTGGCAAAGTCATCGGCCTGATGATGATTTGCCAGCAGCACTGCGCAGGCACCTGCTGCCTTTGCGCACAACAAATCGAATAAATAATCGCCGACCAGCAATGTCTCCTCCGGTTTGACTTTAAATTGTCGGCATAACTGCAAGACACCGAATGCATCAGGTTTTGCAGGCCCATCCTCTCTGCCGATAATTGCATCGAATTGCAGGTTGTGTTTGCTGGCAATTGCATAAGCATTAGCTCGCTGATTGCGGGTTAAGATCCCAATATGAATATCTGCTGCACGAAGCTTCGACAATGTTTCTTTGGCGCCGGGATTGAGTTTGGATTCTATAACAGCCTTTTCCTCGTGGTTATATAATATTTCTTCTGCTTTCCGACGCAATTGTGGTGTCATTTTCTCCATCGACTCGAGTAGCGGGCCGGAATCTCTGGTTAATCCGATTTCTACTCTAATGGCGTCGAAGTCAAAATAAGGCTGTGTGATAGTCCCGTCCAGGTCAAATATTACTGCTTTAATTGACATAGTAATCGTTTACCATATTAGATAATGAAGATGCCGTTTATCCATAAGGGGGAATCTACTCTTTTCATTGTTTTAGGAATTTTTGCGTAGAAGTTCTATAAGGTATCGCCCGGCTTGGCTCAAAATTTTTCCTTTTCGAACAATAATACCGGTTGGCCGGATGAAATTCTCATTAGAAAAAGGTATCGCCTTGATAGTTCCACTGCTCACTTCCTGAAGTATCGCGGTTTTGGGCATTATACTAATCCCCGACTTTATTTCGACTGCTCTTTTAATGGTTTCGATATTGTCGAATTCCATGACCGGCCGGACAACAATGTTATAACGTTCCAATATACTATCTATCCAGGCCCGTGTTGGGACATTTTTCTCGAAAGCGATAAACTTTTCGAATTGCAGTCTATGGATATCAACCTCTGGCTCGTGTGATAAAGGATGATTCGGATTACAGACTAAAACCAGCGGTTCATCTTCAAAATCATAGACATCGAGCTTTTTATCTCTTTTCGGAACAGCGACAAGGCCGATGTCGATATCGCCTGTCAGAACCAGCTCATAGATTCTCTGGGCACTGAAATATTCAACATGGACGTTAACGTCCGGATAGCTGACCATAAATTTCTTGATATAATCCGGCAGGGTATGCATACCTATACTAAAAATGGCGGCAATATTAATTCTGCTAGCAGAGGTTTTTTGCAGAGTTCTCAATTCGTTATTCAGTTGTTCGTACCGATCCAGGATATCTTTAGAGGCCTGGTAGAGTAACTGGCCAGCTTTTGTCAGCTCAATGGGTCTTTTCTTGCGATTAATCAACTGACACTTGTGAGCAAGCTCCATTTGTGCAAGTTGTTGTGATATGGCGGATTGACTTAGAATATGTTTCTCGGCAGTTTTTGAGAAACTTTGTAAATCTCCTAAATCACAGAATATCTTCAGCATCTCTATGTGCATTATAAGTTATCCTTATAATCTCTATTATAATTTATCAATTGCCATGAGATCATCTATCAAGTATACTATCATGTTCACGAAAATAGCGTATAAAATCCATTTTTCTGATTTTTTTATTAGTCTATCTTATTGTGTCAGTTAATGAAAGCAGAATTTTAACACTTTAGCTGTAGGAGAAAAATAATGGCGGCAAACACCATTATACAGGAAGTTTACGAGCAGGTTGTAAGGCGTAATACTGGTGAGGTAGAATTTCTGCAAGCGGTAAAAGAGGTTCTTGATTCTTTAGGGCCGGTGCTGGACAAGCATCCGGAATATGTTGAGGCAAAAATACTCGACAGGATTGTGGAGCCGGAAAGACAGATTATGTTCCGAGTACCGTGGCAGGATGACAAAGGCAACGTTCACGTTAATCGCGGGCTCCGGTTTGAGTTCAACAGCGCGCTTGGCCCATACAAAGGCGGCCTGAGATTCCATCCAACGGTAAATCAAAGCATACTTAAATTCCTCGGATTTGAGCAGGTATTCAAGAATTCTTTAACAACTTTGCCAATGGGCGGGGGCAAAGGCGGATCGGACTTTGATCCAAAGGGAAAGAGCGATAACGAAGTGATGCGCTTTTGCCAGAGCTTCATGACTGAGCTTTGCCGTCATATCGGTCCTGATACTGATGTTCCAGCGGGTGATATAGGTGTTGGGGGGCGTGAAATTGGCTTCTTGTTCGGCCAGTACAAACGTATCCGCAATGAATTCACGGGCGTTCTTACAGGCAAAGCTCTGAACTGGGGTGGATCTCTGATTCGTCCGGAAGCTACCGGGTACGGCTGTGTGTACTTCGCCGAAGAAATGTTAAAGAGCAGGGGCGAAAGTTTCGATGGTAAGATCTGTACCGTATCGGGTTCAGGAAACGTTGCTCAATACACGGTTGAAAAACTCAATCAGCTTGGTGCGAAAGCCGTAACCCTTTCCGATTCCAGTGGATCAATCTACGATCCAGATGGTATTGACGATGAGAAACTCGCCTATGTATTGGAGCTTAAAAATGTACGTCGCGGCCGGATTAAAGAATATGCCGACAAGTATAGTGTAAAGTACATCGAAGGTAAACGGCCATGGAGTGTCAAATGCGACTGTGCTTTCCCGAGCGCAACACAAAATGAGATTAATGGCGATGACGCCTCAACCCTGCTCAAGAACGGCTGTACTCTCGTCGCGGAAGGCGCTAACATGCCGAGTACTCCGGAGGCAATCGAGCAATTCCTCGACAAGAAGATAATGTACGGACCAGGCAAAGCCGCAAACGCTGGCGGCGTTGCTACATCAGGGCTGGAAATGTCGCAGAACTCGATGCGAATGTCATGGACTCGCGAAGAAGTAGACGAGAAACTACACAACATTATGATTGCCATTCATAAGCAGGCGTACGATGCAGCCGAAGAGTATGGACAACCGAGTAATCTTGTAATGGGTGCAAATATTGCCGGCTTCGTGAAGGTTGCTGACTCTATGCTCGACCAGGGGCTTGTGTAATAAGAGTTGGTTGTGTTTTATACTTTGGTTTCTATATAATGATATAAGGGCAGGGAATACAGGAATTTGTATCCCTGCCCTTTCAATAAACAGGATATTGCAGGCAAATTAGCAAGGTTTGTTTATGGCTGGTTGGGCGAGTACGGGAATTGACGGTCTTGACACTGTCTTAACCGGCTTGGAAAAGGGCGACAATGTGGTTTGGCAGGTCGATCATATTGACGATTTTGCTGCATTTGTCGATCCTTATGTCGAGCGTGCCAGACAGCAAGAACGCAGACTCGTATATTTGCGATTTGCAAACCATCGGCCTTTAGTCAAGCCCGGCTCCGGTATTAGAATTTGCAATCTGGATGCAGGCAGTGGTTTTGAGGCATTTACAACCCATGTCCATTCGATAATTACCGAGGAAGGCAAGGAAGCCTATTATGTTTTTGATTGTCTTTCTCATTTGCTGGATGCATGGGCGACGGACTTGATGATCGGTAATTTTTTTAGAGTTACCTGTCCATACCTGTTCGAGCTTGACACAATTACATATTTTGCTCTTCTTCGTGACCGCCACTCATTCAAGACGATTGCCCGTATCCGCGAAACAACCCAGCTTTTGCTGGACCTTTATACCGTGGAAGGTAAAAACTGCCTGCACCCTTTAAAGGTCTGGAAACGCTATTCTCCGACAATGTTCCTGCCGCACCTGCAGCAGGAAGATACATTCGTGCCGATAACCAGCAGTGTTGATGCTACCAAGCTGCTTTCCTACATTTCCGAACGAGGCCTAAAGCCTGCCGAGCGGGCGCTTGACTATTGGGATAAGCTGTTTTCTGATGCGGCGGAATTATCAGCGTTGCCTGATGTTCCAAAGCAGGTAAAGCAGGAGATGGTTGAGCGGCTTTGTAAGGTAATGATCGGGAGAGATGAAAGAATGCTGTCATTGGCTACGAAGCATTTCACGCTGGAGGATTTGCGCGCCATTAAAAGCAGGTTGATTGGGACCGGATTCATCGGTGGCAAAGCAGTCGGTATGCTTTTGGCCAATAAAATCATCGCTAAAGATAAACTCGATTTAGGTCGACACCTTGAGCCGCATGATTCATTCTATGTCGGCTCGGACGTGTTTTATACCTATCTTGTGGAGAATGGCTGCTGGAAGCTGCGGGTCGAGCAGAAGACAAAAGAAGGTTATTTCAAAGTCGCAGCGGAATTAAGAGAAAAGATACTGGCCGGCCAGTTCCCTGACCAGATACGTGAACAATTTCAGGAGATGATTGAGTATTTCGGGCAGTCGCCGATTATTGTCCGCTCGAGCAGTCTGCTTGAAGATGCCTTTGGCAACGCGTTTGCCGGTAAATACGAGAGTGTTTTTTGCGTTAATCAGGGTAGTCCCGATGAAAGGTATGCCAACTTCGTCGAGGCGGTACGTACTGTTTTTGCCAGCACAATGAGTAAGGACGCCTTGACATATCGTCTCCAAAGGGGATTAGATCAGCAGGATGAGCAGATGGCACTGCTGGTACAGCGTGTTTCCGGCTCGTATCGAGATGGTTACTTTTTCCCGGATCTGGCGGGCGTTGGAATGTCGCACAACGCTTTTGTATGGAAAGCAGACCTCGATCCGAAGGCCGGTATGCTCAGGCTTGTATTCGGGCTTGGTACAAGGGCGGTCAATCGCGTTGAAGACGATTATCCGAGAATTATTGCTCTTGATGAGCCGCTTGTAAGACCAGTCTCTGGTATGGAAGACATTCGAAAATACTCTCAACATCACGTTGATCTGCTTGATAACCGGCAAAATATCCTGAGAACAATTTCATTCCAGCAGCTTCTGGATGAGATACCGGATATTAGGTTGGATTTGGTTGCGGTTCGTGACCATCAATTGGCAAGGCAGTCCAGACAGCAGGGTATGAGTAAGGCCGAATACTGGCTTCTTACGTTCGAAAAGCTTCTGACCGAGACGTCCTTTACCCAAATCATGCAGAATATCCTTAAGACTCTGGAAAACCACTACAAATATCCGGTTGACATAGAATTTACTGTGAACTTTGCTCAGGATCAAAAGCCCTTGATTAATCTGTTGCAATGTCGGCCTTTGCAAACCAGAGGCATACAGGGCCGGGTCGAAATTCCTGAGCAGATCGATCCTGAAAAGATTCTATTTCAGTGTGAAGGTCACTTTATGGGCGGTAGCATTTGTCAGGATATTAATAAATTGATTTATATCGATCCGAAAGCATATATCGAATTGCCACTTTCTGAAAAATACGACATAGCTAGGCTGGTAGGCGAACTCAACAGGCGAATCAAGATAAAAGACGCCGAACTTACTATTTTTTTGGGACCCGGCAGATGGGGGACAACAACGCCGAGCCTGGGAGTTCCTGTCAGTTTTCATGAAATCAACAATGCCGCCGTACTTGCGGAGATAGCGTATGAGGGTGGTAACCTGATGCCGGAACTTTCCTATGGTACTCACTTCTTCCAGGATTTGGTCGAGGGAGATATTTTCTATGTTGCACTTTTCCCTGGAAAGCCCGGCACCGTATATAATGTAGCAAAGATTGATGAGATGTCTGAAAGGCTGACTGAAATTCTTCCCGAAAGCAAAAAGTATGCCGATGTTGTCCGATTCTATGAGCTGCACTATCAGAAGCTTCGTATCATCAGCGATGTTACATCCCGGAAAGTTATCTGCTATTTTGTTTGAAGTAGAAAATCTTTCTGCTTACGGTTCAACGGTGACAATTATTCTGCGATAGCTGTACAGATTGGGCTCGCCGTTGTCTTTTACCTCAAGAATTATGTGTATTTTTCGTGTTTGAGTTACCTTTGGGGGTAGGAAGCTTGCTTCTACAGCAGTGCTGTTTTTAATGCTTATTGTGCCGTTATAATTACCTGCCTCCTTATAGAAGAACCAGCGATAGGAAAGATTGTCTTGGTCAGGGTCGGATGTACCGGTCGCACTAAGCTTTATTATTTCCCCGGATTTTGCAGTCAAGTTGGCCGCGGCCTTGCTTTTGTCGTTATTAAAAGCTACCACCGGATTGTGATTAGCTGTCTCGAACGTTTCAGCTACGCACCAGTCCATTCGGGCGGCAAAGTCGTGCTGGTAGGCCTCTCGCCATCTCCAGATTGTTGCCTGGTCGGAGGTGTATTCGAGGCCGTTATCCGCGACAACAGTATCCTGGGCCCCTCTGGCGCTTGTCCAGATTGGGCGCGTTTCAGCGTACGTTTGGCAGAGAACATAACGTCCGCTCCAGCCTCCATATGAAGGGCTGATACGACTACCGAGCCCGTTGCTTATTAAACCAATGAACGATGGAGTGTCGCCTTCCATGATATATTCAAGTTTCGGATAAAGTGCACCGAGCGGGCCGTGGCCTTTGATGATATTTTCCTCAAGCCAGGGATTATCAACCAGTTCGAATTTATGCATAGGCCCGTTCTTATAATGACGGTCGCCGGAAATGCCTGTCCATGTTGCCTTGTAGTATTCATTGTGGCCCACTTCGCTGGGTGTGACTATATAGAATAGATTTGGAAAAGTGATGCGCATCCAGCGTCCTGAGTTGTCCTGGTCGGAAATTGTATATACCCGCAGCTTGGAGACGAAGGTGTCCAATTGTTCCTGGCTCCGGGTATATTTGACATCCCAAAGCGCCTGGGCCAGGCAATTTGCGCCGCCCCATACGCTGATCCACACGGGGCGTTCATCCGGCCTGTCAACAACTTCGATGATATGGCGCGAACCTTGCGAACTTTTGCCGGGCCCGACACCTTCCATGCCGAATTTGGGCAGTCCGGACTTCGTGACGCTTAATAAATGTTCAGTAGTGGGGTAGCCCGGTACATGTTTTAAGAGATTCTCTCGTACCTTGCCGTATGCTTCGATTCGCTCGCGGATATTTTCAGGCCGAGTCTTGTCTCTGAGCCACACCGAAGTTGTCGCTATTAAGCCTTCGACGTCGTATTCGTTCGAATAAACAAGGAATCGCACCATCGACTCCTCGTCATCCGGCTCATTTGTAATGTCGGTCAACACAATCATACGCGGCTTATCAAGCTGTTCAAAAACAACCTTCTGTCCTACTACGCTCTTGTGAGACGTAATAAAAACAATAATTATCGTAAGCATGTATTTTACAAATACGCCTTTTGTATGTTTTCCTATCACGATATTTATCCTTATTTCCAAAGGCCTGTCTGAATATTTTATTGAATCGGGAAAGTTCGCTTCTGCCCGTTCACCCCGATTGAAACAGTGAAATTGCCTTTCTCCTGATTTACAGAAGCCTTTATCAGTTCGCCTTTTTCCGGATCTATCTTATTGGCAATGAATTCCTCGACGGTATTACCCTCGTCGCCGTATATAGTATTGTAATGTATCTGGTAAATTGCCTTGATGCTCGGCAGTGCCTTCAAGACGCTGAATGTATTTGGCTGTATACCTTTTCTGGGGCCGTTCATTGCCACGCATACTGTGGGATTCAGTGCTTTCAGTAGAAGAGGGTTGTTGCTCTGGTCCAGCCCGTGGTGCGTGACCTGGTAGAGGTCGATCTTGCCAACACGATTCACAGGATGAGCCAGATGATGCTCTACGTTCCAGGTGATATCCCCTCCGGCAAAGAATTTGAATCGACCATAGCTCAAAACCAGCGCGATGCTGCGGGCGTTATCTCCTTCGTCTGCTTTCTTTATAACACAGCCTTCCACAGGTACATCAATGTCACCCTCAAATCCTTCTATTTGCTTTTCCGATGTAATGCAATGAAGTTTGATCGGAGCCATCTTGCCGCTCAGATCGTTTTTAAGCGGGATATCGTCACCTGCTCGAACCGGCGTGATATTTCCCTTCGTTGCCTGCTGGTACAAAGGATATAGTTTTTTGAAAGACCAGCTGTCTTGTTGGTGCTTGGGGGGTGGAGCACCTTTATCCATAAAGCATTTTATCGGGATTCTTTTGGATAGTTCCAGTATCCCGCCATAATGGTCCGAGTCGAAGTGAGTCGTTATCAAATAATCGATGTATTTCAAACCTGCATACCGGCAGGCCTGATGCATCCGGTCGACATCCCGATGCATAGGTTCGAGAGATCCTGTGTCAATCAGTACTGATTCACCTAAAGGAGTTACAATTAGGGTAGAACCACCGCCGACCATATCCAGAAAATAGATGTCCAGGGTTCCGTGAATATTATCGTTGGCAAGGCAATAATTAGAAAAAATACATGATATGACGGCGAAGACAGCAAGAAAACGTTTCATAGTTAGGCTCCCATATAAACCACATAAATCCATCTTGAGTAAAACTGTAATCGAATCCTGTTAACGCGTCAAGGTCTTTGCCGAACTGGGAATATGCTTGTTCTTAAAGCTGCTGTTCAATAAGATGTTGCGCGATAAACAGATATCAAGATTGGATAGTCATGAAAAGAATTATTTCAGTATCCCGCAGAACCGATATCCCCGCGTTTTACGGCGACTGGTTTGTGCACCGGCTCAAAAAAGGTTTTGTCGGAGTGGTAAATCCGTTCGGCGGGAGAAAATATATCGTGTCGCTGAAGCCCGAAGACGTTATCTGTTTCGTGTTCTGGTCCAAGAATTTCAGTCCTTTTATCGAGAACCTGAAAATTATCGACCAGATTGGATATAAATTCTATTTCAATTACACGGTGACGGCTCTACCGGATGTCTTTGAAAACGATGTTGAAAGAAAAGAAGCGGTAGAAGGCTTAAAGCGGCTAAGCAGAACGTATTCACCGCAGCATATAAACTGGCGGTTCGACCCGATTATCATTTCCAACATTTGTGACCGCGACTTTTATGTTAAGGCTTTCGAAGAGCTTGCATCTGAATTCGAGGGCTTGGTTGAACGCTGTTACTTTAGCTTTGTAACAGAATACGGCAAGGTTAAGCGAAACTTCGAAGAGCTTGAAAGAACGACATACATAAAAATGACAAGTTGCACCGAAGAATTCAAAATCGACCTGGCTAATGAATTATCTGAGGTTGCTAAGCGTCACGGTATGCGGATGTTTTCGTGCTGCGGCGATTATTTGGTTAACGACGACATTCAGAAAGGCCATTGTATAGACGGCAGTGTTATCGAGAGCTTATTTTTTCCCGAGGGATTTTCTTACAAAGAAAAATCTACAAGGGCACAATGCGGTTGTTCGGAAAGTTCCGATATCGGCACCTACGACACCTGTCCGCACGGTTGTGTTTACTGCTATGCTAATGTGAACAAACATAGAGCTGTAAAGTTATATAAGAGACATAATAAAGACGCCGCTTTTTTGGGCTACACAAAGTCCCAATCAGACAAATGGCTCGCTGAAATTCAAAATGCAGGGACACAAGAAACATCCGAATAATTGAAAATTTTTAGAACGGTCTATAAGCCATCTTAATCAGGATTAAGATGGCTATTTCATTGGGCTTATTCTGCCTTGTTCCTCAGTCTTTGTCTAATAAATGCTTTTTTAAGAAAGCGAATGTGGCAGCAGCTACGTACAAAGAATTCCCCGGGTTCATGAGACCGTGTCCTTCATTAGCTGCTTCGATATACCAGACTTCGCCGCCTTGTTTTCGAATTTCCTCAACAATTTGCCGTGACTCATTGACGGGAATATGTTTATCATTTTTGCCCTGGAAGATCAAGAGCGGAACTTTGATTTTGTCTACATGGTTTACTGGTGAGATCGACTCAAGGAAAGCACGAACCTCTGGATCACGTTCATCGCCGAATTCAGTTCTGAGCCAATCCTGGCCGTAATCCTCGATAGTTTCCAACCATGTGACAAAGTTACTGATACCGAACATGTCAACTCCGCATCGTAACCTGTCGCTATAATAAACTAAACTTGCCAGAGCAACATATCCGCCGTAAGATCCCCCCAGAACAGCGACCCGTTGTGCATCTAAGTCAGGTTGGGTTGAAATCCAATCAAGCAGTGCACCGATATCTTTGACACAATCTTCTCTTAAATAACCGTCATCCAATCCAGCAAAGGTCTTTCCATAACCTGAAGATCCTCGAAAGTTAGGGGCGATTACTGTAAATCCTTCTTTCCTCATATAGTCGATATGAGGACCGTTAACCGGTCCCATCTGATCCTTAGGCCCGCCGTGAAGGAAGATCGATACGGGTCTGGGTCCCTTGAAATCAGCCGCAGCATCAAACACAAAGCCTGGAATCATCCGAGGTTTGTCATTCACCTTGTCGAAGGTGGGGTAGTGAATGACCCTCGCAGGTGGAAGTCTGTCAGCATTCTCAGATCCCTTATACATCCAGCGGCTGAGTTTACGAGAATCCACGTCATATGAGTATACACTACCTATCCCTTCAGATGAGCAGATATGAGTGAAACCGATCTCATTGCGTTGAGGATGAAAAGAGATGTCCAGTACGAGACCCATGGACAAGTTGTCCACCTTCCATGTTTTTTGGCTTCTGATATCCAAGATGTATAATGTAAATAAGGCGTCTTGATTGATCATAAGTGCCAAGTAGTTTCCATCCGGTGATTGAATGCAGTCCTCTACATCCCAGGGAATATGGGCTGTGAGCGGTCGTATATCACCCGTTGAGAGATTAAGACATCGGAGAGTCAGAAAGTCACAATCTTTATCGCTAACGAAGTACATGCTTTTGCCGTCCTTACTCCAGACTGCCGAGCCGTATGTGACTTTACTTGTTTCGTTTGGGAAAAGGTCTTTCAGTTCGCCTGTATTGACATCGAGGATATGCAGACGGCTTTCGTCTGTAGAGATAAGCTCTGATACCAGTAGTTGTTTGCCCGATGGCGAGAAGTGTTCAACACGAAAGTCACGCTTCGCCCGATAGATGATCTTTTCACTCTTTGGATGTACTGGATCAATGATATGTATATCAGTTTCACGCCCGAGATATTGACTGCTGATGTAAGCGAAAGAGTCACCCTCCCGGTTGAAATACCCTGGTTCATTTGTTGAGCTACCGTCAGTGAATAGATGATAGGTGCTATCCGAGAGATTAAACCGGTATAGCTGGTAGTCTTCATCTCCGTCCACATCCATGCTGAATACGAAGTAGTCTTTGTTCGCATCGGGATTAAATCTTATCACTTGTGGTATATTGCGAAAGAAAATTAGCTTTTCTGGTTGGCCTTTCGGCTCGGAAAGAATGTGGAGTTGTGGTGTCATTCGTGAAGAAGCATAAATCAGCATACGCCTTTCTGATGGATACCAGGCACCGAAATATGTCCAAGCCGCCACTTGCTTTAATACTGAGAAGCTTTCAAATAAAGGACTCCATGGTACTCGTTGGACTCCTTGTGTGCTAATAGCAGGAGGCTTCGGCACGCCGTAAATCGCTAAAAACAGAAATCCAGCCAACAACAACAAGAGGATTGCAATCGCCACTCTTTTCAATATTTTTTTGATTTTTTTCTTGTTAGCCATTAGCGATCTCCTTTCAACTTTCAACATTTTATAAATAGAAGAGATAATACGGCAAGAATTTTTAATTCGACTATCATGCAGCAACTTTCTTGCGTACTTTGGACAATTTTCTCGCTCAAAGAGAGGATTTTTCACTATTCAAACGAATCAGCGGTTAATTTGAGCACTAATTGCTCCATTGCCACTTTTGCTTGTGTTTGACCGGTTTTTATTGCGTAGTCGGTCTCGCCAAGCTGCTGGAGGTATTTGCCGATTTGTTTGAGGCTGATTTGGCGCAGGTGTTGGAAAAAAGCGTTCGTGTTTCCCCATATTCGCAGCCTTTTTTCGATTTGATTTTGATGTACACCTTTATCGAGCAGGATTTTGGCGTTAAACATCTTGCGGATATGATATGCGAAGGCGCCAACGACGGTGTATTCGGCTGATTTGTCTGCTTCAAACATGCCCCTTAAACGTTCTATAGCAATCCCGGCATTGCCGGCAATGATTGCATCTATTACGGTGAAGGCATTGAATAAACGATTATGACCTGTGAGAGACTCCACATGTCTTTGTGTTATGACTTTCTGGTCGCCTACGTACAAAGCCAACTTGTCGATTTCACTGTACAGCCGCGTCAGCTCATCACCGGTCAGCTCTATTAAAAGTATTACCGTGGCTAGGTTTAACTTTATGTCGTATGCGTCTTTTGCATATTCAATCAGCCGATATGGCAGCTCCTTTCGGGTCGGCGGAGTAATGTTTATCAGTTTACCTACCTTCGGAAGTTTCTTGGCAAGTTTGGTGCGTGAATCCCATGAATTGACTGTTAATATCAATCGTCCCGTAGGGCATGGATTGTCAAAATATTTTTCAAGCAGCAGACGGTTATTGGATATGAAATCATCAGCTCCCTTTATGCGGACGACTCGTTTGCTGGTTAAAAACGGTGCTGTCCTCAGTTCATCTAATACTTCCTGTGGTAAAACCGAAGCCGCTTCGGCATCAAAGAATCCAGTAGCTCTTTGAGAAGGCTCTAAAAGTCCGTCGAGGAGTTCCTGGCACTGGGAACTGACAAGAGAATCATCTTTGCCTGCAATTACATAAATTAATTCGTCCGAATCACGCTTCACGATGCACTTCACTTATTATTCTTTATCTTTATTTTTCGGTTTTGATTGTGAATTGCCTTTTTCTTTTGATTCGGCCTTCGAATTTTCCTCTTCTTCGGACACTATTTTTTCGGCGGCAACAAGCTTGTCGCCAGGTTTGAGCTTTATCAGCCGAACGCCCTGAGTGTTTCGGCCGATCGAACGGATTTCGTCGAGTCCGGTACGGATAATCATTCCATTCGCGGTGATCATCATTAAGTCATCCTTGCTCTGGACCGCCTGAAGAGCGACGACTTTTCCGTTTCTGGAGCTTGTCTTTATGTTTTTCAAGCCTATTCCTCCTCGGCTCTGTGGTCGGTAATTTTCAAGGCCGGTTCGTTTGCCGTATCCATTTTCACATACCGTGAATAGGGCGGCTTTCTCCTCGACGATCACCATGCCGACGACAGCATCGCCGCTGCGCAGATTAATCCCTTTGACTCCTCGTGAGGCACGGCCCATGGAACGGACCTGGCTTTCATCGAAGCGAATCGTCATTCCATCTCGTGTGCCGAGTATGATATGATCAGAGCCTGTGGTTAATGCAACGTCAATCAAATCATCGTTCGGATCCAGGTTGATGGCAATAACACCGGTCGTTCTCGGATTACTGTAGGCCGACAACTTTGTTTTTTTGATTATTCCGTTTCGAGTGGCCATTACTAGTTGTCGCGGCTTGGCTTCTTCGTCACCTTCACTACTTTCGTCTTCAAAGCTGCTGACATTGATGATTGATGCAATTGTTTGATTTCCAAGTTTCAGCAGGTTCACAATATTTCTACCCCTGCTCTGTCTGGACAAGCTCGGGATGTCATATACTTTCAGCCAGTAGCACTTACCTCGATTGGTAAAAATCAGCAGGTAATCATGCGTCGAGGCGATGAATAGATGCTTTAAGAAATCACCTTCTTTTGTATCCGAACCGATGATTCCTCTGCCGCCTCTGGCCTGTTTGCGGTATGTATCAATCGGTAGCCGCTTGACGTATCCGCTGTGACTTACCGTGACAATTACTTCCTCTTCGGCAATCAAATCTTCCATGGCGAACTGCTCGGCAGCTGCAGTGATTTTTGTCCGCCTGGCGTCCCCATACTTTTCCTTAATTTCATAAATGTCTTCTCGGATTATATCGAGTAGGATTTCATCACTTGCTAATATCGCCTCGTAACCTTCTATCTGCTCGGTCAGGTCGGCATACTCTTTAGCAAGCTTTTCCATCTCGAGGCCGGTTAGTCTCTGCAACTGCATTGTTAAAATCGCGTCTGCCTGCGGGCCGGTTAGGAAATGTTCGCCCGAGCTTTTTTCCTTGATAAAAGCTTCGGGCAGAATTTTCTTCAGAGTTGCCACTTCGGCCAGTCGCAAAGGTTTCTCCATAAGGTTCAGTTTTGCGGTAGGTGTGTCCGGCGACCTTTTTATCAAATCGATTATCTCATCGATATCGCTGACAGCGAGAAGTAGGCCTTCGAGAATGTGGGCCCTGTTCCTGCATCTTTTAAGCAGAAATCTGCTTCGCCTGCGAATGACCGTTTTGCGATGATCAATGAAGCAGTCGAGCATCTCTCTGATATTGAGGGTCTCGGGTTTATTATTGACCAGAGCAATATTGGCGATGGCAAAAGTTGTTTGCAGTTGGGTATAGCGATACAGCTTGTTCAGTACGATTTCGGGCTCTGCATCTTTTTTCAGGTCCACGACAATTCGCAGTCCATGACGATCCGATTCATCCCTGACGTCGGCCACTTCCGGCAGCGTATTGTTGTGAACGCAATCTGCAATCTTAGAGACAATCGTGGTCTTGACGACCATATATGGTATTTCAGTGATTACAATTCTGTCTCTGCCTTTTTTGTTCGTCTCGATATCGACTTTCCCGCGAACGGTCAGGTGTCCCCGGCCGGTCGTGTAAGCATTCATAATACCTTTTTTGCCGCAGATAATTCCGCCTGTCGGGAAGTCCGGACCAGGCAGAAGCTTAATAATATCCTTGAATCCGCAGTCCGGCTCGTTAATAACTAACAGTAGAGCTTCACATATCTCGGCAACATTGTGCGGCGGAATATTGGTTGCCATTCCGACAGCTATTCCGGTTGAGCCGTTGACCAGTAGGTTTGGAAATTTCGACGGCAGCACTGTCGGTTCGGTCCGGGTCTCATCGTAGTTTGGCACAAAATCGACGGTGTCGTGCTTGATGTCTTCGAGCATGTCCGTAGCCGGGGCGGCCATTCTTGCCTCGGTATATCTCATTGCCGCTGGTGGGTCCGAATCGATGCTGCCGAAGTTGCCCTGTGGGTCCACCAGCGTATAGCGCATATTCCAGTCCTGACCCAGCCGAACGAGTGTTCCGTAAGTTGCCTGGTCGCCGTGGGGGTGGTAATTGCCGCCGGTATCGCCGACGATCTTGGCGCACTTTCGGTGCTTGCTTCGCGGGCCGAGGTTTAAATCGTTCATTGCGACAAGGATGCGTCTTTGCGATGGTTTCAGGCCATCCCGAACGTCCGGCAGTGCACGTGAAACGATTACGCTCATCGCGTAGTTGAGGTACGAATTCTTCAACTCATCGAGGATACGCATATCCTCGAATTTTTCCTGTGGTTTCTCGATTTCCTTCATATTTTCTGCTATCCTTAAATGCTGATTCTTGGGCAAATAGAATACATTTAACCGCCTAAAAAGTCAAGAAATACCCACAATTTTCACAATATATACCATATTTTTTCCTCGTCAAAATGGCAACATCTGAGTGCTATAACTAAAGCTCAGAAGGTACAAATTCAAATGTACTTATTTCGGGGCTTAAACTGTCTTTAATATTCGATTCCAAACCAAAAAAGAGCTGACAATTCTAGCTGCCAGCTCTTTCAATATTACAAGCGTTTTGTTTTTTATGAGGAGGCTACTGTGCAAGAGCTGCGATTTCTTTTGCGGTCAGGGCCTGCTTATATACGCGGATATCATCAATAAAGCCGGAGAATAAAGTTCCCGCGCCAAGGTCTTTTGAGGCACCTATGTACAGGCCGTCATTCGAAGATTCTCCAACGATGGCAGAGGTATCTTCAGCAACTAAAATTCCATCTACATATAATCGCCTGTGTAATGTATCAGTGTCATACACAAAGCCCACATGATGCCACTGAACATCGGTGATAAATGATTCTGATTCCAATGCACCGAAATTCACATCGTCGAATCCGGTCATGAGCATGCCTGAGGGATTCGTACCAAGCCATGTTCCGCCGGACAGTCCTTTTTGAGATATAATCACCTGCCCCGGCATCCAGCAATAAACCCAGGCAAAAACACTGAATGATCCTTTTGACGGATCAAGGATAAAAGGTGTTTCAATATAATCATCCATCCCGTCCAGCATCAGATAACCGTCTTTCATACCTCCCGTAGGCATCCAGGATGGATTACCATTAATTGTTCCATCATAATCCCCGAAACTGTCATAGGCGATACTTCCATCAGTTTCGTCCAATTTCCAATGGGCGGTTAATCGATACAAATGTTCACTAAGAACGATAAAATCATGGATATCGACAACACCGTCACCGAGAGGTGTCGGCCCAATATCGCATAAGGGATAGTTTTCGCCCCAGTGATCAACCATAATGTGCATATCGTCTGGGTCGACTTTACCATCGCCGTTTAGATCTACAACGGGTTCGATAGGAACTTGCCATATGTCCACCTGACCTAATCCGCCGGGCCTATTGGATTTCAAATAAAGAGTAGTACCATCGGATGATAAACTTGGGGAACCATCGTTAGCCGAGGTGTTGACCGGCGAGCCAGGATTTATAGGAACGCCCCATGTATGGTCTTTCGTGATCCGTTTTGACATCCATATATCCTCACCGCCCATTCCCCCGCCTCTTAAGGATCCAAAGAACAATATCAGACCATCAGCTGATATGTTTGAGAAGCCGTCGTTGTCCGAAGTGTTTATCGTCTCCATGAGATTAACAGGATCACTCCAGGGTGAATCCGTTGTTGCTCGCATCGCTACGTATATGTCGTCTTGCCCGACACCACCGGAAAGGCTGGAGCTGAAGTATAGTTCTAAACCGTCACATGATATGCTTGGCATGGTTTCATTAGCTGAGGTATTGATGGGTGCTCCAAGGTTGACCGGTTCTTCCCAAGGATCATTTTTGGTTGCTCGGGTTGTAACGTAAATGTCTTGCCCTCCGAATCCACCTGGCTTGTCAGAATTGAAATAAAGTGTAAGGCCGTCGGCGGAAACACATGGAGCAAAATCGAAACCGGAACTGTTAATCAGAGATCCAAGATTTTCCGGTTCTCCCCAAGGATCATCTACTGTTGCTCGCGTGGTTACCCATATGTCCAAACCCCCGGATCCTCCTGATCTGTCGGATGTGAAGAAAAGCGACAATCCATCAGCCGAAATATTCACTGTAATGTCAAGACCGGAACTGTTAACCGTTGGCCCAAGATTCGTCGGAGTGCCGAAGACAAAATCAGCCTTCACAATCTCTGTAGTTAGGCCCAAATTGAAGACCAAAATAAGTAAAATTGTCTTTTTCATCTTATTTTCCTTTCAAAGTTCTTTTCTTGCATGAATAAGGAAGAATTAATATTTTTTTGTGTCACACTCTGCATAACTTTATACGTAACAAACACTCTACTGAAGAACCGGTTCATAAAACTCGTTGGCTTCACCTCTACAAACGGGAAAAGTGGTGAAACTCAACGATTTATTTGAAAAATTTTTCAATAAATGTTATGATTTACGTAATATCTTTAAGTACTTGAGGTTAGGGGTAGTGAATGTCTGTCGGGAATGAGAAAACCCAACACCTGGTTGCTTTGGCCAAGGAAGGTGACCAGACAGCTTTGAACCAGCTTTGCTGTGTCTATGGCGAGCGGGTGCGCCGGATTATTCGCTTCCGTTTAGATCGAAAGCTAAGGTCCAAGCTTGATTCCGTAGATGTTGTTCAGGATGTTCTTCTTCTGGCTATGGAGGGGCTGAATAACTTTACCTATCGGAGCGAGGGAGATTTTTTGCGGTGGTTGTCCAGAATTGCGGAAAACAAGATTCGAGATATTTTTGATGAATTTCATACCGAAAAGCGTGATATTCGGAAAGAAATCCCGTTTAAAGAACAGGGAAGGAGTTCTGGTGGTACTACGGGTGCCGTGTTGGGGCCCATGAGAGTCCCAACGCCGAGTGTCATCATGTGTAAAAAAGAGGCACTGGACAAACTGGAGAAAGCTTTAGATGAGTTGAAACCAGAATACAAGGAAGTCGTTATGTTAAAGAGAATCGAAGGACTCTCGTATGAAGAGATAGGAGAGAGACTGGGTAAGAGTGCAAAGGCCGTGAGCATGTTATTGTATCGCGCAATGACAGCTTTGACTATCGCTTATGGTAAAGACTAATGGCGGCACAAATCAATGACAATGAGAAAGTGACTTTAAAAGAGGCACTTCAAAGGTTTGTTGAAGTTTACTTTCGAGGTCAGCAGCCCAATATTGATGATTTTGTTCAGCAGTTTCCACAACACCAGGCCCAGCTCAGAAAAAGGATTCAAGATCTGAGAGAAATCGATACCCTGTTCGATTCGATTTTCCAGGTAGGGGGGAACGAATTTGAAGATACCGCGGCCGAAGAAGACCTTATCGGCAAAAAGATTGGTGGTTTCAAGATCGTAAATATAATCGGTCGCGGAGGCATGGGAATCGTCTATCTGGCTCATGATACCAGGCTCAAACGTTCTGTTGCCATTAAGAGTATGCCCGCTCAATTCGCTACCGACTCAATGGCCCAGATGCGTTTCAGACGTGAAGCCGAACTATTGGCCTCGTTGAATCATCAGAATATCGCTGTTATTCACGATATCATTGAAGAAGATAAGTCAGGGTATTTAATTCTTGAATATGTTCCAGGTGAAACACTTACCGAGCATATCGCCAGCGAACCATTAAAACTACAAGAGGCTCTTTCAATTAGCCAGCAGATTGCTGAGGCCGTTTCAGCAGCCCATGAAAAGGGCGTTGTACATCGTGACCTCAAACCTGGCAATATTAAAATCATGTCGGATGGCAGAGTTAAGGTGCTGGATTTTGGTCTGGCCAAAGCATTGGCAAGTGAAGTCAAACCGGTTGAGACTACCGTCACCCAGCCTGGTCGTGTTATGGGCACGCCAGCCTACATGTCGCCCGAACAGGCACGTGGAAAAGCTGCCGACCAGCGCACGGATATCTGGTCATTCGGTTGCATTATGTATGAAATGCTCACCGGCCATCTTCCATTTGAGGGCGAGACTGCTGCGGATACGCTGGCGTGCATTATTGAACATGAACCAAATTGGAAACTGTTGCCAGCTAGAACTCCAAAGAACATAGAAATACTGCTGCGACGCTGTTTAGAGAAGGATCTGGACCACCGTTTGCGCGATATGGGAGATATTGCCGCTGCACTCGAAAATGCAGTGGACGAATTAAAGTACTCAATGCAACGGACTAAAACCACAGAGACCGACCATACTCAAACAAAGACCGATTTGAGACGCGCCTTGCTATGGTTGGTACCTATTGGGATTACGGTGGTAGTAGTATTTCTCGGTTTTATGATTTTTTTTGCATTGAACGGTTCTCCTCATGAACAGGAGGGAAAGTCCACATCAGCATCTGCTATGGCACCCATCAAATCGATTGTCGTGCTTCCATTCGAGAATCTTTCGGGCGATCCGGAGCAGGAATATTTCGTGGATGGTATGACAGACGCTCTAAGTGCCGAACTCGGCAAAATAAAAGCCCTAAGAGTCATCTCCCGCACCTCGGCCATGCGATACAAGAATACCGAAAAGTCGATAACGGAAATCGCGAAGGAACTTGGTGTCGATGCCATTATT
>Ga0209536_100001753_pt1 | contig 35515 bp, 42 predicted proteins | sample DeeMarSeWOR28_12_FD_187461 | JGI IMG/M metagenome (GOLD analysis project Ga0209536, IMG submission 187461) | Marine sediment microbial communities from White Oak River estuary, North Carolina - WOR-2-8_12 (SPAdes) (version 2) | ecosystem: Environmental > Aquatic > Marine > Intertidal zone >...
CTGCGTTCATCTGTGGACTAAATAAATCTTTGCGTCCTTTGCGTCTTCGCGCCTTTGCGTTGAAAACCTAACTGAAGATTGGACCTAATGGCCTTGAGTCATCATGACCCATGATGATATCCGTCTCGTTCATATCGCCGGTTATATCGATGTTTATTCCGGTAACACCCGGCATGGTGCGTAGGATATATGCCGCCATCAACATCAACAGCTTTTCATTCTCCGTCTCGATAGCGGTCAGGATTTTATCTGCAGCAATCTGGCAACGTTGCTCCGGATCAGGACTTTGTACCCAGTCACGACTCATCTGCCAGCCCTGGTCCATATCGGCATCGAGTTTCTCGAAAAAATCGACTGCTTCTGTAAGCAGCTTATCGGGTACTTCAAAAGCATTGGAACGGCCATCAACAATAATATTCAGTTTCATATTCGTCACCTGTTAATATGCAGCACATTATACGTAATACCTGACCGAGTACGAAACATGCTGATTACAATCCCTGACGTTCTGAATAAAGAAGAACTTGATGTCGTGCGTGACTATATTTCTCGAGCCAGCTTTGTCGATGGAAAACTGTCTGCCGGCCATGAAGCCAGCGATGTAAAAAACAACCTTGAAATGCAGACCAGCGATCAGCATATGGCACAGTTGAATAACCTGGTGATGGGAAAGCTGGTCAAACATCCGGTTTATTTAAACGCCGCCATGCCGGCAAAAATAGCCGCACCCTTCTATGCAAAATATTCAACAGGCATGCAGTACGGCAACCATATCGATGATCCGATCATGGGGCCTGCCGGCCAGCGTTATCGCACCGACCTCTCCATTACCGTGTTCCTGAACTCGCCTGAAGACTATGATGGCGGTGAACTGGTGGTACAAACCGCTTTTGGTGAACAACGTGTAAAACTGGAAGCAGGCAACGCGGTAATGTATCCCTCAGGCAGCACGCACCGTGTCGCTGAAGTAACGCGCGGAGAACGCATCGTCGCGGTAACCTGGCTGCAAAGCATGATACGTGACCCGTCTCAACGTGAGCTGCTTTACAGGCTGTCCCAGGCACGAGATATTTTGCTGGATAAATCGAAAGGCGGGAAGGAGACTGAACTTGTGAGCAATGCCTACATCAACCTGGTACGCATGTGGAGCGATATTTAAAATATCAGATTAGTATGGATTTAATTATTTAATCTTAAGGATTCGTTTTACAATTTATTTAGCCGCAAATAACGCAAAAGGCGCAAATAAATAGCAAATATTTTATTGTTTTTACATACAGGCATTTTGCGTTCTTTGCGTTCTTTGCGTTTTTAGCGGCTAATTGAATTTGTTCGCAGACATAAAAAAAGCCGCTATGAAGCGGCTTTTTTATCGAAGTCGATTAAAGCTTAACGCTCGGAACCTGCTTCTTTGTGAGCCATGTCCACAACTTCCATTGCAAGGTCCCTGTATTTCTGACGGTAACCGTCCAGTTCATGACCTGCGTCCGGCTTGAAGTAATCCTTGGGATCTACGCCATTCTTGTGCTCATACTCGATGAATTTCTTCTGCATTTCGAGCATCTCTTTGATCTTGGCTGCTTTATCGCTCATGTTATTTACCTTTGTTTGAGTAACCGCCTGAATGAGCGGCCAGTTCTTAAATTCAGTGGCCAGAGTCTATCATTTGGCCAAAACCGGACCATATACCCCATAAGGGTAAGGTCATTTACCGCTTAATAACCGCCTTTACGGGTACTTTGAGGGCAACCGCCGATTTTCAGACCCTGCTTTGATGGCATGCCGGGGAACATTTCGTACATTTCCTTGGAAGACACTTTACGGCCCCAGAGCTTGCCCATGGCTTTCATGATGCTGCGCTCGTTGGGCTCATCACCATTCAGAGTTTCCTGGCGAACGTATTTAACAACATCCCAGTGTTCCTCGGTAGGTTCTATTCCTTCTTCAGCGAATATCTCTGCTGCTATTTCTTCATTCCAGTCGCTGGAATTAACCAGGTAGCCGTTTTCTGTTCTTTCAACTGATTCAAGTGCCATGTCTTCTTACCCTTTAATCTGTTTTAAAAAAATGCCTGTAAAATGGAGGGCGAATATTAAAGCAGATTGCTGCGGGATGCCAGATACCCTACCTGAATGGGATAGGTCATGTACCCGTAAAGTGGGACTTGTCCTCTGTCTCGCCGACGGCACGAATGCCCTTGTGCGGCAGGAAGATGCCGCAGCCGAAATGCCTTCCGGGGCCGATGCCGGTCTCCTGCAGGCTCAGCGATGTCGCTTTGTCGAGGTCGGCAATCATCACGCTGCGTGTCTCGACAGCACCGTCCTGCGTAGTGATGGTGTGGCCGATACCACAGAGCATCTTGCGCACGTGAATATTGCGCTGGTTCAGCTCGTCGACCATCCAGTCCAGGAACTGATCCTCATCGAGATGCTGGGGTCCGATAATGTAGCGGGAAAACAGGGTCTGAATCGGGCTCAGCAACTTGACGCTGGCCTCGCCTACTTCAACCGCGTGGCCGGCAATATCGAGTGTTTCGCCGGAAATCTGCTTTGCATCTTCGATCTTTTCCCGTGGCACACGCAAATGCATTTTTGCCCGGTTAGACAGGTGCATCAATTCGCCGTCCGGCGGACGCTCCCAGCCATTGCCTGTGGCCGCGCCATGGATTTGATGAATACCGATTTCCGGCTCTTCCGCTATCCACGGCAGCACTTTATACAGCGCCTCCGCCAGCTCGAGCGCGTGCATGGTAGGAATCTGCCTGCACTTGATCTTGAAACTCAGATCAACCACATCATCCAGCACTACAAATTCGTTATTCTGCTTGTCGTCGTCTTCCCAGAGCACATCTACACCATAATCTGTTAATAAATATCATTCCTGTCGTGAAGTGAATGCCGCTTCCAGCTTGTCTTCCCAGTCTGACGGGGTATCCGGGAATTGCGGCTTCACATCCATGCGAAAAAACAGCTCGCCTTCACGCGCGCGTTTTTTCAATTCCGTCACCAGGTCTTCAAATGATTGCATGTCATGCCCCTGCATGATCACTTCGCTTAACCACAGCATAATCTACCCCTTCTCGCTCCTGTTCACTCAGAGCCCTGCCGGTTTAATCCGGTCCCCGCTACACGGTCGTAATAACGTGCACGGTACATCAGCCTTTTTTCGTTGCGGCTGTCGTTAAATCCGGCGCGCCTGTGCAGGACATTATTGCAAATAACGCCTTCGCCCGCATTGAGCCTGTACTTATAGGCAAGATCATCAATATCAAGTATTTCGGTAATTAGATCCGCAGCCTCGCGGGTAAGTTCATCATCCCGCCAGTCAATATTGCGTTTGCGCGCCGAATAACGCATGTGCAGGCTGCCCGTCAGTGCATCGACGGAGAAAACCGGACCGACGCAGGCGCCGCGAATTTCTGTACCGGCATCGACATTTGGCGGAATCGTCATCGCCTCGGGGTGCATCAGCGCCTGTACCAGCGCCGGATTTTCATCGCGCAGGCGCATGTAGACCAGCTCGTGGTCAATCAGGCTGTTGTCACCACCTTCAGCAGCCGGCTGGGCGCAATGCAGGATAAATCCGCGCACCTGGTGTTGCGGCGAGTTGTAATAACCATCGGTATGCCAGCTGATCGGCCTGTCTGTGTAGGGAATATAGCGGTTGCCCTGCTGCTCAATCACGGTCAGGCTGGTGATGTCATCCTCGTCAGAGCGTAAATTGTCGTCCAGGTGCGTCAGCCCGAATTGCAGCCCCAGCTGATGGACCAGGCGCTTATCTATCGATGCGTGCTCATCCGAGACCTTATACACAGCTGCGTTACATCGACGGCAAAGGTCCTGTATGCGGGACTTCTCCAGCGCAGTCAATTCAAATGGATTTTCCACTGCGACGACCAGTTCCTCAATCACAGGGCGCTGTTCCAGCTTTTGCCGCCGCCAGGCGTGGTAGGCCTCGGCTTCATCCAGGCTGAACGGGCTGCCAGCCAGGCCCGAAAGCGCTACCCTGTTGTCGATCATCTGCGTCATAGGCAGATGAGATTGCCTTCATCAGGTCTGAAATACAATATCACAATAGGGTGCAAGTTCATGGCTAACACAAGCGAAGAATAGTTCTTGAGAATCAGTGTCATCCGCGCGCGCGTGTAAAACACTGATTGAGTTAAGTGGCTGTTTATTCAGGATTAATCTTTTATAAATCTAATCCCACCTCCGGTTTAACAAATAATACACTATCCCTTTCGGGATAACGGCAAATGCCCCTGCTCTCCCAAGGGTAGGATTCTGACTTTCAATAGCACCCCCTAGAATTGCGTCACCTAAATTCAGTGTCCTTATACCGGTATAAGGATATTGTGAAGAAGAACCTTTAAGATTAGAATTTGTCGCCCAATTCTAATCTTGCTTGCAAGCAGATAAGCCAATAGGAGACGACCCATGGCCAAAAAGATTTACGAAACCCCGATGCTGGATGAGCTGGAAAACGGCCCCTGGCCCAGCTTTATCACAGGTATCAAGAAACTCCGCGACGAACACCCTGATGAGCGTATTCAGGCAGTAACCAGCAGCCTGCTCGGTCAGCTGGAACATTCTTACGAAACACGTAAGGGTTACTGGAAAGGCGGCACAGTATCCGTATTTGGTTATGGCGGCGGTATTATTCCCCGCTTCTCGGAAGTCGGTTCAGCTTTCCCTGAATCAAAAGAATTCCACACGATTCGTGTACAGCCACCTGCTGGCAACCACTACACCACTGCCATGCTGCGTCAGCTGGGTGACAGCTGGGAAAAATGGGGTTCAGGCCTGCAGACCTTCCACGGCCAGACCGGTAACATCATGTTCATCGGTACGACGACAGCAGGTACACAGCACTTCTTCGACGACATCAACAGCTACGGCTGGGACCTCGGTGGCGCCGGCCCTTGCGTACGTACTGCAATGTCTTGCGTCGGTGCTGCTCGCTGTGAAATGTCCTGTGCCAACGAGCACGGCATCCACCGTCACCTGGTAAACAACTTTACCGACGACGTTCACCGCCCTGCACTGCCCTACAAGTTCAAGTTCAAGGTCTCCGGCTGTCCGAACGACTGCCAGAACGCGATCGAGCGTGCTGACATGGCCGTTATCGGTACCTGGCGTGATGACATGAAAGTCGACCAGGAAGAAGTCAAGGCTTATGTCGCAAAGAAAGGCCGTCAGTATATTAATGACAACGTGATTACCCGTTGCCCGACCAATGCGCTGTCACTGAATGATGACGATACGCTGGCCGTTGATAACCGTAACTGCGTACGCTGCATGCACTGCCTGAACGTAATGCCTAAAGCACTGCACCCGGGCGATGACAAGGGCGTAACCATCCTTATCGGTGGTAAGCGCACACTGAAGATCGGCGACCTGATGGGTACCGTTGTTATCCCGTTCAAGAAGCTGGAAACAGAAGAAGATTACGAGAGCCTGATCGAGCTGGCTGAAGAAATCATCGACTTCTGGGCTGAAAACGGTCTCGAGCACGAACGTTGCGGTGAAATGATTGAGCGTATCGGTCTGGTCAACTTCCTCGAAGGTGTTGATTTCGACCTGGACATCGATCCAAACATGGTTTCTCACCCGCGTCAGAGCTCATACATTCGTATGGATGGCTGGGACGAAGAAGCTGAGAAGTGGTTCGAGCGTAAACTCGAAGAAGCTGCTGCTTAATCATAACGCACGATATACATAACTCATGGAAGGGGCTACGGCCCCTTTCTAACAAAACATAAATATTTTTTTGAGGAATAACCATGTCTGATAAACCTCGTTCACCCATCGAATCCGGATGCCCTGACGCATTCCAGTACATGCACCCGGTAATGCGTAAAAACTATGGTGCGTGGAAATACCACGAGCACCCAAGACCAGGTGTACTTCGCCACGTTGGTTACAGCGGCGACGAAATCTGGACTGTACGTGCTGGTACACAACGTATTCTCGATATCTTCACACTGCGCAAGCTGTGCGATATCGGTGACGAGTTTGCTGATGGTTACATCCACTTCACCATTCGCAGCAACGTTGAATACATGGTTGCCGATGAAGCCAAGGTCGAACCGCTGATCAAGGCGATCGAGGACGCAGGCTTTATCGTTGGTGGTACCAAGAACTCCGTTACCATGATTTCTCACACCCAGGGCTGGCTGCACTGCGACATTCCCGGTACAGACGCTTCCGGTGTTGTCAAGTCCATGATGGACGAGCTCATCGACGAGTTCCGTGAAAACAACATGCCTAACCGTGTTCATATCACCACTTCATGCTGCCAGATTAACTGCGGCGGCCAGGGTGATATCGCTATCAATGTTCAGCACACCAAGCCACCCAAGATCAACCATGACCTGGTATCCAACGTTTGCGAACGTCCTTCAGTTGTTGCACGTTGCCCGGTAGCTGCTATTCGCCCTGCAATGGTCAACGGCAAGCCTTCGCTGGAAGTTGACGAGAAGAAATGCATCTGCTGCGGCGCATGCTTCCCTCCCTGTCCTCCGATGCAGATTAACGACGCCGAGCACACCAAACTGGCTATCTGGGTTGGCGGTAACCACTCCAATGCGCGTGGCAAACCGACCTTCCAGAAACTTGTTGCTGCCGGTATCCCTAACAACCCGCCTCGCTGGCCTGAAGCTAATGCCATCGTCAAGGGCATTCTGAAAGCATACAAGGAAGGCGCAAAAGACTGGGAGCGCATCAATGACTGGATCGAGCGTATCGGTTGGCCCCGCTTCTTTGAAGTCACTAACCTGCCGTTCACCAAGTATCACGTTGATACATGGCGCGGTGCTCGTAACAGCCTGAACGCTTCAACTCACATTCGCTTCTAAAGGTTAAGTCGTGAAATTAGGAATTCAAATAAACGAAGGTCCTTACCAGCACCAGGCAGCTGACTCCGCTTATCAGTTTGCCAAGGCTGCACTGGCCAAGGGTCATGAAATATTCCGCGTGTTCTTCTACCACGACGGTGTAAATAACGCGACACGTCTTGCAGTACCCCCGCAGGATGACCGCAACATTACACAGCAGTGGACCGAGCTGCAGAAAGAACACAATCTTGACCTGGTTGTCTGCATTGCAGCGGCACAGCGTCGTGGCCTGATGGACGAAGATGAAGCCAAACGCCAGGGTAAGGATGCCAATAACATCGCTGAAGGTTTCCGCATCTCGGGCCTGGGTCAGCTGATCGAAGCGGGCATCGAGTGTGACCGTCTCGTGACATTCGGCGCTTAAGGGGAATAGAAATGGCTAAAAGATTCATGTACATGAACACCAAGGCTCCTTATGGCACGGTTTACGCGCTGGAGTCACTTGAAGTCGTTCTTATCGGCGCCGCGTTCGAACAGGATGTCAGCCTGGCATTTATCGGCGATGGCGTATACCAGCTCTTGAAAGGCCAGGACACACAGGGTATCGGCATGAAGAACTTCTCACCGACCTACGCTGCACTGGGCGATTACGACGTTAACAAGATCTATGTCGAGAAAGAATCTCTGGAAGAGCGCGGCCTGAGTCTGGATGATCTTCAGCACCTGGTGTGGGAAGACGAAGACGAAGACTGGGCTGAAAAAGATTCTATTCGACTGGTCAGCCGTTCTGAGCTCGCCGATGTAATCGACGATCAAGATGTTATTCTGAGCTTCTAGGAGATTGAATATGACAACTTTACATACTGTTAACAAGTCTCCTTTCAACGATGGATCATTTGATGCCTGCCTTGGCCTGGCCAAGAGCGGCTCTACTGTTCTGTTGTTTGAAGATGGTGTTTTTGCAGCGACAACAGGCACCAAGTCTGCTGAAGCAATTGCAAACGCTGATGGTGTTACCTTCGCTGTTTTAGGCCCTGATGCTAAGGCTCGAGGCGTTGAAGGCAAAATCGCCGAGGGTATCAAAGTCGTTGATTACGACGGTTTTGTTGATTTAGTGGCCGAGCACGACAAAGTTCACGCCTGGCTTTAATTATTAATTTTTAATTCGTTCTCAACGAGGAGCGCAAAACATGCCTATCGAAGTAAACGGTAAGAGTCTTGAAGTAGACGAAGAAGGTTACCTGGCTAACCTTAACGAGTGGGAACCCGCTGTCGCAGAAGTAATGGCTAAAGACGAAGGTCTTGAGCTGTCTGATGACCACTGGGAAATCATCAACTTCCTTCGTGAATACTACGAAGAATACCAGATTGCACCTGCTGTACGTGTACTGACCAAAGCAGTTGGTAAGAAGCTGGGTAAAGAAAAAGGTAACAGCAAGTACCTGTACGAACTGTTCCCATATGGCCCGGGTAAGCAGGCTTGTAAACTGGCCGGCCTTCCCAAGCCAACAGGTTGTGTATAACACCTGACTGAATTCAGGGGGTCACACAGGCCCCCTGTTTTATAAAACTTTTTTTAACGAACAAGGCGAGACACTTCAGTAATGACTGCTCTTAGTATTTTATATGTCGTACTGTTCTATGCTGCAATTGCGGTACTGGTTGGCGGAATTACCAACAAGGTTCTGCAGTATAAACGTGTACCTGCGCCGCTCAAGATTCCTGTAACGCCGGCACCGATGACCAAAACGGGTGTTGCCTGGCGCCTGGCAACCGAGGTTGTCTTTTTCAACAGCCTGTTCCGTTCCACCAAGTGGACCTGGATCTTCGGCTGGATATTCCATGCAGCCCTGCTGCTCGCATTCTTCCGCCACCTGCGTTATGTGATCAGCCCGGACAGTTTCCTCTGGCCCATCGTAAGCCTGGAAGTCGTACAAAGCTTCGGAAAATATGCCGGCTTTGCCATGGTCTTTGGTTTAGTCGGCCTGCTCGGCCGCCGCATTTTTGTTGACCGTGTGCGCTACATTTCATCGCCGTCAGACTACCTGATGCTGCTGCTGATTATCGGCATCGCTGTCAGCGGCCTGATGATGAACTATGTCGTACGTACCGACATCGTTCAATTGAAAGCATTCATCATGGGCCTGTTTTTATTTGACTGGCAGAACCTGCCAAGTGACATGATTTTGCTCGTGCATCTAACACTTGTACTGATCCTCAGCTTCATCTTCCCGATCAGCAAACTGTTGCACGCACCAGGCTTGTTCTTTGCCCCAACCCGCTACCAGGTCGACAACCCGCGTGAAGTGCGCCACCTGTCTCCCTGGGGTGCAGAGCTGGAAGCTAAAGACGGCAGAAACGCATAAAGCGTTAACAACAACACAATATTATTGTCAGGAACATTGAGTAATGGCTGATTTCGAGATACCGGAAACCCATGAATTTCCCGTGATTCCGACCGTGATGGAAGGCGTCATGTCGCATAGCGCTCCATTCCTGGCTAAGGCACAATTCCAGGAACAGCTTGGCTTCCCCGGTGATGCCGGACTGATCGACGGCTGGAAAGAAGTTTTCCTCGAAAAACTTGGCGAGATGCTCGGCAAGTACCGCTCGCTGCAGGTGTTCATGGACATCTGCGTTAAATGCGGCGCCTGCACTGACAAGTGTCATTATTTCCTGGGAACGGGCGACGCCAAGAACATGCCTGTCGCACGCCAGGATCTGCTGCGCAAGGTTTACCGCCGCTATTTCACCTTCGCCGGCAAGTATTTCCCCAAGCTGGTTGGTGCTGTCGACCTGACTGAAGAAGTTGTCAATGAGATGTACAGCTACTATCACCAGTGTTCCGAGTGCCGCCGCTGTTCAGTCTTCTGCCCTTACGGCATCGACACCGCCGAAGTCACCATGGCAGCACGCGACATCCTTGCACACGTCGGCATGGGCTCGAAATATTCGAACGAAATCATCGGCAAGGTATTCAAGATCGGTAACAACCTTGGCCTGCCCGAACCCGCACTGGCCGACACACTGGAAGGCCTCGAGGAAGAAGTCGAAGAAGATATCGGCGTCAAGGTTCGCTACCCGCTGGATGAGAAAGGCGCTGATATTCTGCTGGTTACACCATCTGCCGATTTCTTTGCTGAGCCTCATGTTGACGGCCTGATCGGCTACGGCAAGGTATTCCATGCCGCCGGCGTAAGCTGGACGATCAGCTCGAAGGCATCAGAAGCGGCCAACTTCGGCCTGTTCATCGGCAACTACGAGAACATGCGTGAAATTTCATTACGCATTCGCGATGCCGCCAAGGAACTTGGTGTCAAACGCATCATCTTCGGCGAGTGTGGCCACGCCTGGCGTGTCGCCTACAGCTTCCTCAATACGCTGGCCGGCCCGTGGGATTTTCTTGATCCGAACTACCCGGTACCGCAGCACATTCTTGATTTCACGTCTGACTGCCTGGATCGCGGCATCCTCAATATTGACAAGTCAGAAAACGACTGGATGACGCTGACCTTCCATGACTCATGTAACGTCGCTCGTGCATCACGTATCGGTTCGTATCCCGGCAGCCAGTTCGAAATTCCACGCAAGGTCATCAAGGCAGTATGCAACAACTTTTACGACATGGCGCCTGAAACCATTCATGACGCTACATTCTGTTGCGGTGGTGGTGGCGGACTGCTTACAGACGACCTGATGGAATTGCGCCTCAAGGGTGCGCTGCCTCGAATGGAAGCACTGAAGAACGTCATTGATGACAAAGGCGTTACACACATGGCTGCAATATGCGCCATCTGTAAATCACAGTTTACGAAAGTCCTGCCCTACTATGGCATGACAATGGATCAGATCGTCAGTGTTCACCAGCTGGTGAGCAGCGCCATCATCCTCGAAGGCCAGGGTGATGAAGACGATGCAGAAGCTGATACGGATGAAGCAGCATAACAACGAATTTTAACGATACAAGCCGTTAACGGTATTACAACAGGAGAACTGGCATGGCAACCTCCACTGAAGACATGAAAAACACCAAGTTAACTTTCAGAAAATTTAAAGAAGGTGACGAGGACTGGCGTGGCTGGTCCAACAAGATATTCAAAGAGGATACTTCACACAAGTGCCCTACTTATGTACACCGTACACCACCTTGCCAGGGAAGCTGTCCTTCAGGTGAAGACATTCGCGGCTGGCTGGATATCGTACGCGGTATAGAGAGACCCCCTGAAGGCGTCAGCATGCAGGAATATGCATTCCGTCGCTCTACAGACGCAAACCCGTTCCCGTCCATGATGGGTCGTGTCTGCCCCGCTCCATGCCAGGACGGTTGCAACCGCAACAATGTTGAAGATTTTGTCGGCATAAACTCGGTCGAGCAATACATCGGCGACACGGCATTCAAGGAAGGTTTCAAGTTCGACAACAGCGCCGAAATGACGGGTAAAAAAGTCGCCATCATCGGCGGCGGCCCTGCCGGCATGGCCGCGGCTTACCAGCTGCGCCGCAAGGGTATCGCCTCGACGATTTTTGATTCCCACGACGAACTCGGCGGCATGATGCGCTACGGCATCCCCGGCTATCGTACGCCGCGCGACTTCCTCAACAACGAATGTCAGCGTATTCTTGACATGGGCCACATTGAAACCCGCATGAATACCCATGTAGGCAAAGACGTCAGCGTTGAAGAGCTGGAGAAGGAATACGACGCCATCCTGTGGGCCATTGGCTGCTGGACAGGCCGCGACCTTCCGCTCGAAGGCTGGAGCGAAACACCGAACTGTGTTTCAGCTGTCAAGTTCCTCGAGCAGTTCAACAAGGGCGAAATGAAATACACAGCACCGCGTGTACTGTGTATCGGTGGTGGTGATACCTCGATCGACGTGGTTTCCGTTTCACGCCGCATCGGCACCATTGAAGGTTACAACGAGCTGCCTGAAACCGTTGTTAACGGCGAATCAAGCCACGCTGACCACGACTCATCAAGCAATATTCCGTGCACAAATGTCACACTGACTGCGCTGTTCAAGAAAGAAGAGATGACAGCAGCACAGCACGAAGTTGAAGACGCCACCATTGAAGGCGTTAACATCATGAACGAAGTCATGCCGGTTGAAATCCTTAAAGACGGCAATGGCCGTGCCACTGGCATGAAGTTCGTCGATTGCAAATGGGAGAACAATGCACCGGTGGCCATCGAAGGCGGCAAGGAATACACCGTTGAAGCCGACGTAATCGTCGCAGCCATCGGTCAAAGCGGCGACCTTGCCGGTGTTGAAGAATTCAACAACGGCCGTAACCTGATCGATTCAGACAATGTTTACCGCGTACCGGGCAAGGAAAATCACTTTGTCTGCGGCGACATCGTGCGTCCTCACCTGCTGACGACTGCAATCGGCCAGGCCTACATCGTTTCTGAGACCATCGACAATCATTTCAAGAATATCGAGGTCAAGAAACGCCCCAAGGTTGACGTACACCACTTCAACCTGCAGCAGAAACTGACTGAAGCCGGCCTTGCTGTTGACAGCTACAGCGCCAATGACTATCACGAAGACCAGCAACGCGGCACCGACAAGCAGACTTACGCGATTCATAACTATGAAGACCGTTCCAAGCAGGAAATCATCGGTACGGATCATATGTTCCTCGGTCACTTTCAATACACACCACGTATTCACCGTGATACCGACGTACCCTCTTCCGATGAAGTTCTGGGCCACTTCACAGAACGCCAGACCAGCCTGGCTGAAGAACAGGCTGTTGCCGAAGCCAACCGCTGCATGAGCTGCGGCATGTGCTTCGAGTGTGATAACTGCGTGATCTTCTGCCCGCAGGATGCCGTGTTCCGTGTGAAGAAAAACCAGCAGACACTGGGCCGCTATGTCGATACTGACTACAACAGGTGCATTGGCTGCCATATATGTGCTGACGTGTGCCCGACAGGTTACATCGACATGGCACTGGGTGAATAAGGCCTGAAACGCTGAATAAAAGACCAACAAGGTTGCAATCATGATAAACCGCTTTCTGCGAATTACATTTGTCCTGACAGGCCTGGTACTGCTGCTCCCTGCAACGGGATCGGCAGAAACGCCGCTGCCCGTCATCCATGAACCCGAAGGCGAAGGCGTAAAGTGCGTTGAACCTGAGGAAGTCATGCGCAGAGATCACATGAACTTCATCCTGCATCAGCGCGATGAAACCGTGCATGAGGGTATTCGTACCTCGAAGTACAGTTTCGCCGAATGCATTAACTGTCATGTTGAACCGGACGACAGCGGCAATATTGCTGACGTTGACAGCAAGGACCACTTTTGCAACGGCTGTCATGAATATGCCGCCGTCACGATAGATTGCTTTGAATGCCACGCAGACCGGCCCCAGAAATTCATCGATCGTGGAGGCAAATCGGCTTCACTGCAGGAAGAAATGCATCAGATGCTGACAGCAAATGAAGGCACGGGAGGCGAGTTGAAATGAGTGATTGTGTAAATCAATCAAGACGCAGCTTCCTGGAAAAATCTGCGGCCGTCGGCGCCATTACGATAGCCCCCGGCATCCTGCTGCACCAGGTCGCCAACGCGAAACCCGATGACCAGCCGGTTTCTGATTCGGTGCGCTGGGGCATGCTGATCAATACCAACAACTGCGAGCAGGGCTGCACTGACTGTATTGATGCCTGCAACACCGAGCATGGTCTTGTCGGTAACAATCGACCCCAGTCGGATACGCAGTACATTCGCAAGGTTACACTGCGCGACAAGATGACCGGCCACGAGCTGTCATTGCCCATGATGTGTCAACACTGCGAAACCGCACCCTGCGTCGATGTCTGCCCTACCGGTGCATCATTCAAACGCAAGGACGGCATCGCGCTTGTCGACAAGCACATCTGTATCGGCTGCCGCTATTGCATGATGGCCTGCCCGTACAAGGCACGCTCGTTTGTGCATGAAGAAGTGAAAAATCAGACATTGAGTGCCCCGCGCGGTAAAGGTACTGTCGAATCATGCACGATGTGCGTTCACCGCGTAGACAAGGACCAGATCCCCGCCTGTGTTGAGGCATGCAGCAAGGGCAAGCATGATGCCATGATGTTCGGCGATCTCAATGATCCTAACAGTGAAATTTCAAAAGAACTGGAAAAACATGGTGGCAAACAGATCCGTGCCGATCTGCAGCTGAATACGGCCGTCCGCTACCAGGGCTTATAAGAGACTCAGAGACGTTTCAAAATGAAAAAGATTGAATACACTGCAATCAAAGGTAACAGCCTGGCCTATTATGGTCTGCTTGGCGGCCTCGGCCTGGTCATGCTGATCGGCCTGCTGGCTGTCTGGCATATGGAACATAACGGTCACTACGTAACCGGCATGACCAACCAGATCGTATGGGGAATGCCGCATGTATTCGCTGTGTTCCTGATCGTCGCAGCCTCCGGCGCACTAAACGTGGCATCCATTGCATCGGTATTCAGAAAAGAAGATTACGAACCGCTCGCGCGCCTGTCCGGTTTACTGGCTATTGCGCTGCTCGCAGGCGGGCTTGTGGTGCTGCTGCTTGACCTGGGAAGGCCTGACCGGCTTATCGTTGCGATGACCTACTACAACTTCAAGTCAATCTTTGCCTGGAACATCATCCTCTATACCGGTTTCTTTGCCATTGTCGGTATCTACATCTGGTTCATGATGGACCACAGCATGTACAGGTTCAAGAAACAGGCAGGGCTCGCCGCATTTGTCTGGCGCCTGATACTGACTACCGGTACCGGCTCGATCTTCGGTTTCCTGGTGGCACGCTCAGCCTACGATGCAGCCTTGATGGCACCGATGTTCATCATCATGTCATTCTCGTTCGGCCTGGCAATTTTCATCCTGGTATTGATGGCTTCATATAACTGGACCGGTCGCGAGCTTGGTGACGAGGTTGTGTCGCGCTTGCGTAACCTGCTGGGTGTATTCGTAGCAGCTGTGCTGTATTTCGTCATCGTCTACCACTTGACCAACCTGTACATCACCGAGCACCACGGCGTTGAGAAATTCATTCTTCTGGAAGGTGGCCAGTTCACCAGGGTTTTCTGGATCGGCCAGATTATCCTCGGCGGCCTTGTACCACTCGCATTGATCTATGCACCTGGCGTGAGAAACTGCCGTAAGACACTGGCCGTGATTTGCACCTTGATTATCATCGGCGGCCTGAGCACGATGTACACCATCATCATTGGCGGACAGGCCTACCCGCTGGAAATGTTCCCGGGCTATGAAGTCAGCAGCACCTTCTTCGATGGCGTGGTTAATGATTACACACCCAGCATCTACGAAATCGCTCTCGGTGTTGGCGGTGTTGCGGTTTCGCTGGTTATAGTTGCGTTTGTAATCAAGGTACTGCCTTTCCTGCCCAGCAGCCTGGCGGACAACAAGTAAGCAGTTAATAGTGAACAGTTAACAGTGAACAGTGATGACATCACGTCACTGAAACGCAGTGCTGCTAATTCACCAGCAACTGTTCACTGTTATCTGTTAACTGTTCACTTATCTACATTCTAGCGGTACATGTCTGTGTCTCGTGTATTTATCTCCGCTGCACGAAAGTCCTCCGGTAAAACCTCGATCAGCATCGGTCTGTGCGCTGCCCTGCATGCTCGTGGTTTAAGGGTACAGCCCTACAAGAAAGGCCCGGACTACATCGATCCTCACTGGCTGGCCAGGGCAGCCGGAAGCCACTGTTATAACCTCGATTTCTACACCATGGAACGCGATGAAATCGTTGAGCTGTTTCATCGATATTCCTCTGCTGCCGACATTTCGATCATTGAGGGTAACAAAGGCCTTTATGACGGCCTCGATCTTGATGGCAGCAACAGCAATGCCGCTTTAGCCAAGCTGCTGGACACTCCCGTAGTGCTTGTTCTGGATGCCCGGGGCATGACACGCGGCATCGCCCCACTGATTCTTGGCTACCAGGCTTTTGACGAGGACATCAATATCAAGGGTGTCATCCTGAATAATCTCGGCGGTTTCCGGCATGAGGACAAACTACGCAAGGTTATCGAACATTACACCGACGTGCATGTGATCGGCGCAGTGCACTATAACCCGGAGCTTGATATCGAAGAGCGCCACCTGGGCCTGGTGCCCAGTCACGAGGACTCGGCCTGCCTGAGTAAAATCAAGGCCTTAAAGGACACTATTGAGAAACAGGTCGATCTCGATGCCCTGCTGGAAGTTGCACACGAGCACACAGCCGAGAAACCGGCGCCTGCGATTCAGCAGGTAGCCGCCAGGCAGCCTGATGTAAACATTGGCATCGTTGAAAATGCGGCATTCGGCTTCTATTACCCGGACGATCTGGAAGCTTTCGAACAGGCGGGTGCTAATTTGATTCGCATTGATAACCTGGTGGACACTGCCCTGCCCCCGCTGGACGGCCTGTTTATTGGCGGCGGATTTCCCGAAACACACATGAGCAAACTTGAGAGTAACGAAAATTTCCGCAGGCAGCTTGCACAGGCGATTGACAACGGATTGCCGGTATACGCGGAATGTGGCGGCCTGATGTACCTTGCGCGTTCAATCGAGTGGGGCAAAGAAAAGCACGACATGGTCGGCGCAATACCCGCAGACATTGTAATGGAAAAAAAACCCCAGGGACGCGGCTATGTACAACTGCGCGAAACAGAAGACGGCATATGGCCATCGACTCACGGACAGACAATAGCAGCGCATGAATTTCACTATTCACGATTTATAAATCTGCCCAAAGATGCTAGATTTGCTTTTCAGGTGCTGCGTGGCACAGGAATCGACGGCCGGCACGATGGCTATATCCGTAATAACATGCTTGCCTGTTACACACACCAACGCAACACGAGCAACAATAACTGGGTAGAACGTTTCGTCGCATTCGTACGTCAGTACAAAACAAACAGAAATAGTTAAAAAACATGATTACAGTAACTGCAGAAGCTGCCAAACAGATCAGGTTATCCGCCAAACAGGGCAAATCCGAGGGCATGCCGCTACGCATCGCCGCAACCAGAAATGAAGATGAAAGCATTCACTATGGCATGGGCTTTGATGACAGCAAGGAGGATGATATCTCTATCACTTCACAGGACATTGAAATCATTGTGTCACCCATTAGTGCGGAACTGCTCAATGACACTGTACTTGATTTCGTTGAGCTCGAGCCCGGCAAGCAGCAGTTCATTTTCATGAACCCAAATGATCCGGGTTACACACCTCCCCAGGAAAACTGATAAGCAGCAAGCTCTCGCAGCCGAAACCAGGTTATACAACCCAAACCACCCGCCTGCATACGTGGACAGTACCGACACAGACTGGAGTATCGCGTCGTTAACAACGCTGTATAAAATCAGCAACACGATCAATGCCGCCCGGACCCAGCAGGAATTACTGTCTGATTTTATCGACGTATTCTCCAGAAATGTCGGTGCGAAGGCCAGCCTGGTCCGGCTGCTCACTGATGATGGCTGGATGGAAGTCGTTTCCAGCTTTGGCATCGATAAGCGTCAGCTGAAGAAATATCACAAGACACCCATTGACGGTTCCATGTTCAGCCGCTCGAATGAGACAGTTGGCAAGAGCTTCGAACCTTTTTTACGAAATATAGTTAATGATGAGTCATTAACTATTTTCGCCATTCCGGTACGCTATTTCGTACGCACGCATGGCGTTATCAACCTCTACTCACACAATAATGAAAAACTGACTGCCGAGACACATCGACTGTGGATTACTGCCGGGGAACTTCTCGGCCAGGCAGTGGATAAATTCATCGAAGATGCGGAGCAGAAACAGCGGCTGATTCAGAATGAAAGGAATATCATAGCCAATGAGCTGCACGACTCGCTGGCGCAAACGCTGGCATCATTGCGCTTTCAGGTACGCGTGCTTGATCAGGCGCTGCAACCTACCGGTGAGTTTTCAACAATCAACAGCATCGAGCAGGTCGAGCATGGACTTGACGAGGCCTATACCGACCTGCGTGAACTTATAGCCCATTGCCGCATCCCGGTGGAAAAACAGGGACTCATACCGTCTATCAAACGCGTCGTGGAGAAATTCAGGGAAGAGACAAACATTCATATCCTGCTACAATGCGAATGCCGGAATCCTGACATCCCGGCCAATATGGAAATGAATGTTTACCGCATCGTACAGGAATCACTGACCAATATACGCAAACACGCTGATGCACATATTGTCCGTGTACTGCTGCAATGTGATGATAAGGGAAATTATCTGATCCTGATTGAAAACGACGGCAAGGGCTTTGACAAAAAGGCCATTCAGAGTGAAGCTGGAAAACACCTGGGCCTCACTATCATGAATGAAAGGGCACGATACCTGGGTGGTAGACTGAAAATAGACAGTGAGCCCGATGAAGGCACACGCATCGAGCTTCGTTTTAAATATATTCCTGAACAAAATATCGGCGATAAGATTTCTCATAACTGAAACTGGCTATTCACTATGCGCGTATTAATTATTGATGATCACGCCCTGTTCCGTGTTGGCTTGCAAGGCTTGCTCGAGCAACGCGGTATTGAAGTCGCCGATGCAGTCGCATCAGGCATAGAAGGCTTACAACGCGCGGCAGAATTGAGGCCGGACATCGTGTTACTCGACCTGCGCATGCCGGACATGGGCGGACTGGAAGTACTGAAAAAACTGCGTGAAAACGTACCCGGCATTCCTGTGGTTATGCTCACGACCAGCAATGAAGAGACCGACCTGATCAAGTCCCTGCGTTCAGGCGCGCAGGGATACCTGCTCAAGGACATGGAGCCAGATGAGCTCGTCAGCGCCCTGCGTGATATCGAAAATGGTAAAAATGTAGTGGCCCAGGACCTTACCGACGCGCTTGCCCGAATGGTACAGGGTGAAACCAATATTGCCGATGATGATGGACCGTTTTCAGAGTTGACACCACGAGAAATGGAAATTCTCTGCCTGCTGGCAGAAGGCCAGAGCAACAAGCTGATTGCTCGCAACCTTGGAATCTCCGACGGCACGGTGAAACTTCATGTAAAGGCTATTTTGCGCAAACTTGGCATACATTCGAGAGTTGAAGCCGCTGTCATCGCAGTTGAACAGGGGCTTCGCAAGAAAAACAAGGCTGATTACGATGAAAACTTTTAAAGATATTGTCGAAGAAGCTCGACTGGATATTAAAGAACTGTTCCCATGGGATGTCGAAGAACGCCGCAGCAGGAATGATGAAGTGCTCATCCTTGATATTCGCGAAGAGTGCGAATTTTCGGCTTATCATATAAAGCATTCAATGCTGGTGCCTCGCGGCATCCTTGAAACTGCCTGTGAAGACGAATACGAAGACGCTGTTCCTGAACTCATTGAAGCCCGGGACCGTGAAATCATCGTTATCTGCCGCTCGGGTAACCGCAGCGTATTAGCTGCTCAGACCATGCAATGGATGGGATATAAAAACGTTGCCTCGATGAAGACCGGTTTGCGTGGATGGAACGATTTCGAATTGCCGCTGTATAACCTTAATCATGAAGTGCTGGATCCTGACCACGTGGAAGAAATGCTTGCAGCAGGATTCTGCTCAAGAATGATGCACCCCGACCGCAGGACGATTATGGATGATTGAACAGTGAACAGCATATGTTTTCGTATCAGACCGGGATATCAAACCTGAAACGACTATAGATTTACTCTCGCCGAGGCGCAGAGCACGCAAAGGAAGATGAATAAAACCATACGGCAATTACAAAAAAACACATGCCAGCTCTGCGTCCCCTGCGCCTCGGCGAGAAAACAGTTTGTCAAGCCACCAGCCTAGAATGTTTTTACAGTTAGTATGAACTGCCCGATCAGGCAACGACCATTACATTTTAATTACTATTCACTGCCTAAAGGTCGTAGCGTTTGTGGTCCTTGCGCCTGCGCCCGGATTTTTGTGAAACCACACCCTTGATCTGCTCCGTACCGGGTATTTCAATCGTATCGTACAGATCATTCAGCGGCTGCAGATAGTAACGCTCATCATAGATTCGCAACTGCCTGAATATATATTCATCGTCGTGCATCGCTATCACATAGCTCCCATCCCTGATCTCCCCTGCAGGATCAATGACGATAATCACTCCATCCTCGAACTCGGGCAGCATGCTGTCGCCTATCACCCGCAAGGCATAGGGCTCGCTTTCAGCACAACCTGAATTGCTAAAACTCATTTTAACCTCCTGATTACAGGGGATAATTATACCCTGTTACTCTACAGTCCTGTACCCGCAGAGTGTACGCCTGAATTATAGTATGCGAAAATAAGCCATCATCAACACGACCATCAGCCTTTAACTCCATGACAGATACCATCAAGAGGGACAAGTGCGTTTCCCTCACCTACACCATCACCGATGAACATAATGAAATCCTGGAACGCATCGACATGCCTGTTAATTATGTTCATGGACGTGACAGCCAGGTCATCGACAAGGTGGAAAAAGCACTGGAAGGCTGTGCACAAGGTGATGAAATCAGCGTTGAACTCAGCCCTGAAGAAGGTTTCGGTGAACATCAGCCTGAACTGACCTTCGTCGATGATATCGACAATGTTCCGCCTGAATTCAGGCACGTAGGGGCCGATGTCGAATTTCAGAATGACAAAGGTGAATCCAGGATGTTCAGGGTATCCAGAATCGAGGATGGCAAACTCACCGTCGATGGCAATCATCCGTTTGCAGGCAAAGTGATTACCTACAACATCAAGGTAACCGCCGTGCGTGATGCGACACCTGATGAAATAACCAATGGCGCCATGCAGGCGCCTTCGTTGCATTAACAGAACGCATGCAGGAGAAGCGGCTTTAGCCGCGAATGACGCTAATTTCGCGAAATTATTCAGATGCTCGCGAAAACCCGGCCCATCAGAAAAAAGTACAACACCTTCGCGCCCTTGGCTTTTTTCGCGGCTAAAGCCGCTCCTACAACAAGGGTTCCTCGCCCGGCGCAGTAAATCAGGCAAGCCATCCCCACAGCAACCCCCAAATTCCATTCTTTCCTGACGTGGATCAAACAAGCATGCGCTTTTTTATGGCGCCATAAGCCCGTTTTTACTGAAAAAAACCGGCATTTAGGGTATCCTTCGCCCTCCATAATTGTCTCGGACTCAGGTATTCATGTCCCCGGTACCCGATATTACAGAAGCTGAACAATGGACTGTTGAAACCACGCTGAAAGAACGCTGGCCTGAAAAGGACCTGGAGATACAGCTGGCTGATGTAGAAATCAAGATGTACCCGCAAGACCGTGAACTCACTGTATGTCCTGTCATATTCTGGGAAGTCGGCTCGACCAGCTTCGTGATAATAAAAATCGCTGAAAGAACCTGCCGCAGCCAGTTTAACTCTCGCGGTTTTCAACAGTATGGCACCGGCAAACAAGAATACGACGACATAAGCGATTGCGTTGTAACCATGCTGCAGGTTCACGCGGACAAGGAAGCAAAAGACCGTGAAAAATCAGCGTGATCAGCACACAGAATTCAATAACAAATAACTAGTATTCCAGAGGAAATCCAATGAGCAAAAAAATGAACGCATTTTATGCACAGTCTGGTGGTGTTACGGCCGTTATCAATGCATCAGCATGCGGTGTGATTGAAACAGCACGCAAACACAAAGATAAAATCGGCAAAGTCTATGCCGGCCGTAACGGCATCATCGGCGCATTGACCGAAGACCTGATTGACACCAGTAAAGAATCAAAGTCAGCAATTGCCGGGCTTCGCCACACACCTTCCGGTGCATTCGGTTCCTGCCGCTTCAAGCTGAAAAGCCTGGAAGACAACCAGCGTGAATACGAGCGTCTGATCGAAGTATTCAAAGCACACAACATCGGTTACTTTTTCTATAACGGCGGTGGTGATTCTGCTGATACCTGTCTGAAAGTCTCCCAGATCGGCGACAAAATGGGCTACCCTATCACCGCGGTGCATGTGCCCAAAACCGTTGATAACGATCTGCCAATCACTGACAACTGCCCCGGTTTCGGCTCTGTTGCCAAGTACATTGCGGTATCAACCATGGAAGCCAGTTTTGATGTAGCCTCCATGTGCGCCACATCAACCAAGGTATTCGTGATTGAAGTGATGGGCCGCCATGCAGGCTGGATTGCCGCGGCTGGCGCCATGGCGTCCACGCCGGATCATGAAATTCCAATCGTTGTACTGTTCCCTGAAGTGGAATTTGATCAGAAGAAATTCCTCAGTTCTGTTGACGAGAAAGTCAAGAAGTACGGCTACTGCTCTGTTGTCGTTTCTGAAGGCGTTCACTGGCCTGATGGCAAGTTCCTGGCAGAAACCGGCCTGAAAGACGCTTTCGGTCACAGCCAGCTGGGTGGCGCCGCGCCTGTCGTCGCCAACATGATCCAGGATGGCCTTGGTTATAAATATCACTGGGGCGTAGCTGACTATATGCAGCGTGCCGCACGTCATATCGCATCTAAATCAGATGTTGATCAGGCTTATGCCACCGGCAAGGCTGCTGTCGAATATGCCGTTAAAGGCCACAACTCGGTCATGCCTGCAATCAAGCGCACCAGCAACAAGCCGTATCGCTGGAAAATCGAAATGGCGCCATTGAGCAAGGTGGCCAATGTCGAAAAGATGATGCCGGCAAGCTTCATCTCCAAAGATGGTTTCGGCATCACCAGCAAGTGTCGTGAGTACCTGGAGCCACTGATCAAGGGTGAAGACTACCCTCCGTATAAAAACGGTTTGCCCAAGTACGTCACCCTGAAGAAAGTTGCCGTGCCAAAGAAGCTGGACGCATTCGAACTATAAGCACAGACAACAGCAATGACGCTGGATAAAGCCCACGAATTAATCGCCATGCACGTTGAACTCGGCAGCGGTTACAACCGTAATGCCGCACGCATGGTGCCTGGTGAAGTCATGCGTGATTACGGCCTATGCCGTCGATCAGCTGATTCGTGACTATAACCTGGAGCAGAAACGGGGAATAAAACCAGGCACGCACTTTGAGAGCGCATTTAAGTAGTTGCTGTTAATTACTGATTTTAAATAGATTTAAATTGGAGAATAAACATGAGAGCGATTCTATTAGGAGGCCCGGGCGCTGGTAAGGGCACCCAGGCAGGCTACATCACACAAAAATACAATATTCCGCAAATCTCTACCGGGGATATGTTACGTGCTCACGTCAAGGCCGGCTCTGAGCTGGGCAAGGCGGCAAAGAAAATCATGGATGACGGCGGCCTTGTTTCTGACGACATCATCATGGGCATGATCAAGGAACGCGTCCAGGACGATGACTGCAAGAACGGCTACCTGTTTGACGGTTTCCCACGCACCATCCCCCAGGCGGACGCCTTGAAAGAAGCCGGTATAGCTGTCGATGCCGTCGTAGAAATCGATGTAGATGATGATGAAATCATCAAGCGCATGTCCGGGCGTCGCGTTCACCTCGCCTCAGGCCGAACCTACCACGTTGTATTCAATCCACCCAAAACTGAAGGCAAGGATGATGTCACCGGTGAAGACCTGATTCAGCGCGATGATGACCAGGAGGAAACGGTCCGCAAGCGTCTTGATGTCTATCATGCCCAAACCGAACCGCTTATCAAATACTACTCCGACTGGTCGGCATCCGGCGAAGCAGGCGCGCCTGCTTACCACAAGATAGCCGGTATTGGTGGTGTTGACGAGATTCGCGACAAGATCTTTGCTGCGCTGGGTTAATTATTCCGCCTGGTAACAGGCATAACACATAACTGGGAGACTAAATCGTGTCAACCGAACTTATTTTTGCACTGGTATGCGCGCTGGCCGGAGTCGGCTACGGCATATTTACAATAATCAGCATCCTTGGAAAACCGGCAGGTGATGCAGAAATGATGCGCATTCAAAGCGCCATCCAGGAAGGTGCTTCAGCCTACCTCAAGCGCCAGTATATGGCCATTGGCATAGTAGGCGTCGTGATCTACTTCGTCATGATGTTTACACTGGGTACCTTGACCGCAATGGGATTTGCCATTGGCGCCGTGCTTTCCGGCCTTGCAGGCTTCATCGGCATGCATGTTTCCGTGCGCTCCAACGCACGCACCGCAGAAGCGGCCAAATCCGGTATCAACCCGGCGCTGCAGATCGCCTTCAAGGGCGGCGCCGTAACCGGCATGCTGGTCGTCGGTCTGGGCCTGCTTGGCGTTGCCGGATATTACGCCGTGCTGAGCTCAATGGGACTTGAATTGAAACAGATTCTTCACGCCCTGGTTGGCCTCGCTTTCGGTGGCTCGCTGATTTCCATTTTTGCTCGACTCGGTGGCGGCATCTTCACCAAGGGCGCCGACGTCGGCGCCGATATCGTGGGCAAGGTGGAAGCCGGCATTCCGGAAGATGATCCACGCAACCCGGCAGTCATCGCAGATAACGTCGGTGACAACGTCGGTGACTGTGCCGGTATGGCTGCCGACCTGTTTGAAACCTACGCAGTGACCATCATTGCCACCATGCTGCTCGGTGGACTGTTGCTGGGTGATGTCGGCGAACTGGCCATTACCTACCCGCTGGTTCTTGGTGGTGTTTCGATCCTGTCATCCATCATCGGCACCTTTTTCGTCAAGACCAACGAAGGCGGCAAGATCATGACCGCCCTGTACAAGGGTGCAGTTGTCTCTGCCGTGATCTCTGCCATTGCGTTTTATTTCATCACCGACAAGATGATGTTCGGCGTCGGCAACTACTCCACCATGGCGCTGTACGGCGCCGCCCTGATTGGCCTGGCACTGACTGTCGCCATGGTCGCGATCACCGAGTATTACACGGCAACTGAATTCAGCCCGGTAAGACACATTGCTGAAGCATCAACCACCGGTGACGGCACCAACGTCATTGCCGGACTCGGTGTTTCGATGAAGTCAACCGCGCTTCCGGTACTGGCCGTCTGTGCATCGATCTGGGGGGCGCATTACCTCGCAGGCCTGTACGGTATTGCCATTGCCGCAACAGCCATGCTGTCGATGACCGGCATTATCGTCGCCCTCGATGCCTATGGCCCGATTACCGATAACGCCGGCGGTATCGCCGAAATGGCCGAACTGCCCGAAGATGTTCGTAAAACCACGGATGCACTGGACGCCGTCGGCAACACCACCAAGGCTGTCACCAAGGGTTATGCCATCGGTTCGGCCGGCCTGGCGACACTGGTACTGTTCGCTGACTATACCAATTCACTGGCTGACTATGGAATTACAGTGAACTTCAACCTGTCAAACCACATGGTTATTATCGGCCTGTTCATCGGCGGTCTTGTACCTTATCTGTTCGGCTCCATGGCAATGGAAGCGGTTGGCCGCGCGGCCGGCGGTATCGTCAATGAAGTCCGTCGCCAGTTCAAGGAAATGCCCGGCATCATGGACAAGACACAGAAACCGGACTATTCACGAGCGGTAGACATGCTGACACGCGCAGCGATCAAGGAAATGATTATCCCGTCACTATTGCCTATTGCTGTGCCGATAATTGTTGGCATGACACTCGGCGCGGAGGCGCTGGGCGGTATGCTGATCGGTACCATCGTTACCGGCTTGTTCGTGGCGATCTCGATGACCACCGGTGGTGGCGCCTGGGACAATGCCAAGAAGTACATCGAAGACGGCAATTATGGCGGCAAGGGTTCTGATGCCCACAAGGCAGCTGTTACCGGCGACACCGTAGGCGACCCCTACAAGGACACGGCCGGTCCTGCGATCAACCCTTTGATCAAAATCATCAACATCGTTGCCTTGTTGATGGTTCCCATGCTGTAAAACAGGGACGAGGTACGAGGGAAAAGTCGCGAGGAAAAGCTATAAAGCTGGAAGTCAGCTTACCTTGCCACTCGTCCCTCGCCACTTGCCGCTGAAAAAAAAAAGCCCCTCTCAGAGGGGCTTTTTTTATGTCTATCGAAATAATACTTGACTATTTTACTTGGTTATTTATGAGGGTAGTTACACAACCGCGGAGGGCTACAATATGCATATACGAAGCACCACAGACCCGATCACGCTACACGATGTCCCCGATCCGGATAACCACCCCGTCTGTATGAAGGTGATGGCGAAAATGGCCTGGAAATATATTTCGAAAACGAGGAAAACAAGAGAATTTACATGAAGATGGAACTCGAAGACAGGAAAGTACTCGAGGGCAATGATAGCGACGACTACGTAGCTGAAGGCTGAAGCCTTCACTATCAGAACCTGAAAAAGCCGGATTTTCCGGCTTTTTTTACTGCTGAAAACACGTAAGTAACATACCCGTAAGGGTGCATGCACAGTACGGATTTGTATACGTTGCTCTTGTTTTCGTTTGCTTGCGGCGCAAGGTATTGCACACCCTTGGCTCTGGACAATATATAAATCAATTCGTATGCGGCTGAGCACTGGATACCCTGCCCTCTCCGGGTGTTAAGCAGATTTGCTTTATTTTTTGATCTGTATCATTGTATACAGCGTTTAAAAACCTCACTGTACTAATAAAAACAACAGTATCTTCCTGGAAGACCATCAAGATGGGGCATTATTATGGGCAACGATTCTAATTCTGGTATTCACAGCAATTCACCATTGGGTGCGGAACTCGAGGCTGATGAGATCAAGGCACTGGCCGGCGTGATCAGCATTACACACTTGAAAGAAAATGACATATTAATCAAGGAAGGCACGACGGACGATGCCTTGCATATCGTCATTAAAGGCCGCCTGGCGGCGACCCGAAACACCGGTGGCGATGAGTATGTCACACTACACATCCTGCATGATGGCGACATGGCGGGCGCCATGGGCTTCATCGACGGTACAGAGCACAGCGCAACACTGCGGGCGTTGGGCGACACTGATGTCTATACCCTGGAGCGTTCAGCCTTCGAATCTTTACTCAAAACCCACCCTGAACTCGTTTACAAGGTCATGCGTTCTATCATTCGATCTGTACACACCACATTGATGCGTATGAACAGGCAGTTCGTGGAAATGAATAACTATATAATGAAAGAACACGGCAGATACTGATCTAAAACCTGATAGCAAACACAAGTAGAAACACTCAGATGGAATCACAAGACAAGTTCAAACAAAAGCTGCTCGATCTCAGGGATGAATACAATAAAAAAATCGGTGTAATCGATGCGGATGTACATCATAAAAATGAGCCGGTAGAAAAGGACTTTGCCGAGCAGGCAACGCAGCGCGAAAACGACGATGTGCTGCACGCGCTTAACCAGGATGCGAAACACCTTGTTAGCCAGATCAACAGCGCATTACACCGCATGGAAACCGGCGACTATGGCATTTGCACCGAATGCGGCGCAGAAATTTCTGAAGGACGCCTTGAGATCGTTCCCTATGCAGCGTTGTGCATCAAGTGTGCTGAAAAATCCGACTGAAGCAGCCTGCATAGAACGCTTTATCAATATCATTAGCCACACAACAGACATCAAAAATGAAACCAGCTTTAAATGTGTTAGTGACAACGCTGTTTCTCAACCTGTCATTTATCTCTACTCAATCTGTTGCTGTTCCAGGTAATCGCACCGGCCAGTGGCAAATATCATTAATACCCAGCTATACCAATTCAAAGTCCATCCAGTTTGACGGCGGTGCGGCTGCCGACATTAATGCGCATTCGGGCTTCGCGATCGGCATCGGCTACAATTTCAGCGATTACCTCGAACTGGATCTGGACATTGGCAGTGCCAACGCAAATTATACTGGTACGCGAATATCTGATGATGGAAACAATACAGAAAAATACAATGGCACTTACTATACAAGCCATATGAACCTGGGACTGACATATAACTTTATAGCCTCACGCCTGACGCCATTCGTTAAAGGCAATCTTGGTTTGAACTATGTTGATTCAGGCATACCGACCGGCAATATTGGCACTGTATGCTGGTATGACCCCTGGTGGGGGTACTATTGCGGACCCTATGCGCAGACCTATACGTCCAGTGATCTCAGTTATGGCGCCGACCTGGGTCTTCGCTTTGATATTACCAGCAAGGTATTTCTGAAGGGATCCGTAGGTCAGTCATATATCGACTTTAATAACAGCAGCACAACCGATTTCACCATCTACAAGTTTATCGTCGGCTTCAGTTTCAGGTAATCGAAACAATTTCAATCAAGCATGGTCATAGATGTTATGTTCATCAGGAATACATACCATGAATCTGAATACCCTGCTTGCCACTGCACTGCTTGTAACTTCACTCAGTATATTTGCCGCCGACACTAAAACAGAAATCGCGACCTTTGCCGGCGGCTGTTTCTGGTGCATGGAACCACCGTTCGACAAAATCGATGGCGTCATCTCCACAACTTCAGGTTATACCGGCGGTCACCAGGCCAGCCCGACATACAAACAGGTATCTGCCGGCAGCACCGGTCATACAGAAGCCATCCAGCTCGAATACGATCCAGCCAAAGTCAGTTACGAAGAGTTGCTGTCAGTTTTCTGGAAGAACATCGACCCGACCACAGCAAACAGCCAGTTCTGCGACCATGGCAGCCAGTACCGTTCAGGTATCTTTTATCATAATGATGCACAGAAAAATGCCGCTGAAAAATCGCTGAGCAAACTGAATCAAACCAAATCCTTCGATGAGCCCGTGGTCACTGAAATAACTGCAGCAAGCACTTTTTATCCGGCAGAAGAATACCATCAGGATTACTATCAAAAGAATCCTTTACGCTACAAGTACTATCGCTTTGCCTGCGGACGCGATAACAGACTGGAACAGTTGTGGGGCGACTCCGCCAAAAAGTAGCACCACCATTCAACGCAAAGGCGCAAAGACGCTGAGCACGCAAAGAGCATGTAAGTGTTAATTGTTTGTACTGGTCTCGATTAAATCTGACAGTTGCTGCAAGTTTTAGCCTGGCCGACAAACCAGCCGATAACGGAGGATTTATATATTGTTTTCTCGCAGAGGCGCAGAGGTTACATGTGTTTTCAGCAAAGACAGTATCCGTTTTATTCATCTACCTCTGCGGTCTCTGCGTCACTGCGAGAGTAAATATCTATAGCCTTTTCTGTTTGCTCATAATCAAAAAAACACAAAACGCTTTTCAGTATTGATCCATCATTTGCGACTTTGACGTTTTTTTGCGGCTCGTTCTACCATGATCCATCTGTCACTGCTCGTTGATAATCCGTCTCATTCAGGTAGTACTATCTCCAATAGCCTGCTCTACCCAATGCCAATGGGCTACGAAAACAATACACTTTAAGGTAGAATAGCGCGCACATTTTCAAGCATAGATGGCTTAAATGATTGAAATCAAATCATTTTCCTGCGAATACAGCTCATCTACGAGATAAACAGATTTTTAATACAATGCTGGTTTTTTGCCGGCGTAAGTTACCTGGGAGATACTCAATGATTAAACCTCATGGTTCTGACGAACTGAATCCATTGTTCGTATACGACTCAGCAGAAAATGATGCTTTACAGAAGGAAGCCGAAGGCCTGGCTTCAATTCTTGTTAGCTCTGCTACTGCTGCCAATGCTGTTATGCTGGGCGCGGGTTACTTCAACCCGTTGACAGGTTACATGACCAGGGCCGATGCCCTGTCTGTAGCCACGGACATGAAGACCTCTTCAGGTCTGTTCTGGCCAACCCCGGTTTTAAACCTGGTCGAAGACGCCCACAACATCAAGGCTGGCGACCGCATCGCGCTCAAAGATCCAAACGTCGAAGGTCACCCGGTGCTGGCCGTTATGGATGTCGAAGCCATTGAAGAATTTACCGACGAGGAAATGGCACTGATCACTGAAAAAGTGTACCGTCCTGCTGCTGGTGAAGACCATCCAGGTGTTGATGCATTCAACGCACAAGGCAAAGTATGCCTTTCTGGTCCAATCAAGGTTCTGAACTTTTCTTATTTCCAGACCGAGTTCCCCGATACCTTCCGCACCGCGGTTGAAATCCGCAACGAAATCGCAGAGCGCGGCTGGAAGAAAATTGTTGCGTTCCAGACCCGCAACCCGATGCACCTGGCACACGAAGAACTGTGCCATATGGCAATGGACCGCCTGGGCTGTGACGGCCTGGTGATTCACATGCTGCTGGGTAAACTGAAGCCCGGTGATATCCCTGCACCTGTACGTGATGCCGCCATCCGCAAGATGGTTGAGCTGTACTTCCCCCCCAACAGCGCCATGGTCACCGGTTACGGTTTCGACATGCTGTATGCGGGTCCACGTGAAGGCGTATTACATGCGGTATTCCGCCAGAACATGGGCGCCACCCACTTCATCATCGGTCGCGACCATGCCGGCGTAGGTGATCACTACGGCGCGTTCGATGCTCAAACGATCTTCGATGACGAAGTCCCAGCAGGCGCGCTTGAAATCGAGATCTTCAAAGCTGACCATACCGCATGGTCGAAAAAGCTGAACAAGGTCGTGATGATGTGCGAAGCACCGGACCATGAGAAAGACGACTTCGTACTGCTCTCCGGCACCAAGGTACGTGAAATGCTGGGCCAGGGCATTGCCCCGCCGAAGGAATTCTCACGCCCTGAAGTTGCACAGATCCTGATTGACTACTATCAGAGTCAGCAGCAGGCTGAACCCGCCTAGACAGCGGCAGCCAGCTCAAACAAAAACGGCGCCGATCCTTGAGGATGGCGCCGTTTTTTTTGCCGCGAAGAACGCGAAAGGCGCAAAGATGGACTTAATTAGTTAAGTTACTTTGCGATTACTCACATTGATTTCAGGAATTCGTAGGAGCGACTTTAGTCGCGAACTGCCTGGATTGACGCTAGAATTTCGCGACTAAAGTCGCTCCTTCATCGTTAAGCTGGTTAACGACAAGAACGACCCTGGAAGCAGAAGCATGGGAAGACTTCCTCGACATGTGTGTTGGCCGGTGTGGTATGATGAAGCAGGTTTTCTTCGGTGAACTCACAATCAAGGAACGTTAAGGCGCCTGGGAAAAACGCGTAGAAGAACACCGTGAAATCCTCGTGTATCGCCGACAGGCTGTAATTGCCGAGCATCAAAGCAAGCAGGAAGAGGCCCGTAAAGCCGCTCTAGAATCCGGCAGCGAGAGCGCGAGCACTGATCATTAGTTTCTTTAAAGATGAGCGATATAGTTACAGTTGGAATATTGTCAGACACACACGGCTACCTGGATCAACGTATAGCTGAAGTGATACGTGATTGCGATTATGCCATCCACGCCGGCGACATCATGGGCGCTCACATCCTCGAACAGCTGCGCCCGCGCAAGGTTGTCATTGCCGTGGCCGGCAATAATGACGTAGCTGCAGTCTGGAACAGGAATGAAGCCGATATCGTCTCTGCACTACCCAAATCAACAAGCCTGAAATTGCCCGGCGGCACCATAAGAATCGAGCACGGCCACCGGCTTGGCGGCTTCCCTGATCATGATCAACTGCGCTGGGACCACGCGGATGTGAAACTGGTCGTGTACGGTCATACCCACAAACGCGTAATCGATCAACAGGCCGAACCCTGGATCGTTAACCCCGGCGCCGCCGGCAGGGAAAGAACCAAGGGCGGCCCTTCCTGTTTGGTGCTGACAGCAAGCGAAATTGAATGGACGATAGAAACGGTACTGTTTGCTGATACCGAAGCGGCGTAAAAAAGATAGTTTGCAGTTATCAGTTGGCAGTCATCAGCATAAAAACAAACACTGCCTGCTGATAACTGACGGCTGCAAACTATAAGTTCTCAGACCTTGATATAGATCCAGCCTTTTTGCAGACGCTCCGATATAAGCTCCTGCGCTGATTTATCTGTCACGGCCTTTTCCATCATCACGACCGGCTTGCCTTCTTTTTTCTCGATCTTGTCGATAGAGCGCATGCACGCATAGAGCGACACATTTTTATTGTGCTCGACGAGCTCTTCTATGCGATCCACATAAGGTGAAACGCCAACGCGCAGCATGTTGATACCTTCCTTGTAAGTCACAATATCCAGTTTCATTGGTGTACCTGCCTCTCGATAACTGGCCAGCAACTGTTCCGCCTCATCGAGAGCGCCATTTACTGCAGAGATATCTCCTGTCGTCACATGCAGTATGATTTTGCGCTCTGCCCTGTCGACCTGCTCGGTATGCTTGTAGTACTGAAAAACGTCCTCAGCCGAGGCCAGTTCCATTGAGTGTGCCGCATCATTAACGACCCAGCCCGTCAGCATGCCTATGGCCAGCATCAAACTGGCGGCAATACCTTTCCATAAATAACGGCTGCTGAGACTTTTGTCCTGACCATTCGTGCAGTCTGATTCCGGTACCTTTTCGTAAGCATAAGCCACAAGTTCACGAACCGCCTTCAGCTGGCACACACGCTCGCGCAATTCCGAGTCATCCAGTATTGAATGCCGAATCTCATCTTTTTCATCAGTATCTAACTGATCGTCTATAAACAGATTGAGCTTTTCATCTGTGTACGTTTTGTTGTTCATTATTTCACCCTCAACAACTTGACCGGAATCTTTCCCTCGCCAGCCAAATCAAGTAACTGCTTCTTCAAATTCTGTCGAGCCCTGAATAAACGGCTCATTACCGTGCCAATTGGAATGTCTACAATTTCCGCGATTTCTGCATAACTGAAACCGGCAAAATCCGCCAGCGTGACAACCTCTCTCAAAGACATGGGCAAGCGCTCAATGGACGACCTCACCCTGCCGACAATTTGCGACTGCTGATAGTTGTCAACATGTTCCAGCTGGCTTTCATCACCAACATCATACAGCTCAACATTTCTGCCCTGGACGCGCAGGTAATCGTGCCAGTTATTCAGCAGGATTCTATATAGCCATGTGTCCAGAGTTGCCTGGTCACGCAGGCTGTCTGCTTTCTTCATGGCCTTGAGCATGGTTTCCTGCACCAGGTCATCGGCCAGCGCAGTATTATGGCACCATGAGTAGGCAACCCTGTAAAGCTTGTTTCTTCTATCTGCAAATTCCTGCTTGAGCCGCGTTGCTGCAAACAGATTCTTTATTGTTTTCATGCATTCTCCATCTTCCTCGTTTATAGACGCGCAATCCCTGTATTTATTCCCTTGCAAAATACCCTGAAACAATTCTGAATAAACCAGGAACGGCTACCGTCTGCATTAGAGTAACAAAATTCCACAGCCATCAGGAAAATTTATATGCCTTTGTTTTCATTGTTAATTACCCGCCGCATCTGGCTGATATCAACAGGCGTGCTGCTTATCATGTACGCGCAGTCGATAATTGCTTCACCCGACGTGCTGCTCGAGGGCATGGATGGCAACAGGCACAATCTCAACGAATACATCGGAAAAGGCAAATGGACGGCTCTCAATATCTGGGGTACCCGCTGTCCGCCATGCATGGAGGAAATCCCCGAGCTGATTCATTTCCACGATGACCATAAAGACTCCAATGCAATCGTGGTCGGTGTTGCCATCGATTTCCCGAGTTACGGCTATGCCATCAAAGACCAGGTTGCTGACTTCATAGAAGAATATCTCGTTGAATTTCCGGTATTGCTCAGTGATGCAGGCATTTCAGAAAAAATAGGGGCCGGCAGACTCGAGGGCTTGCCAACCACGTATTTATACACACCGGAGGGCAAGCTTGTCGGCATGCAGGTTGGCGGCATAACCAGAAATATCCTTGAAGCGTTTATCAATAAATACGAAAGCCGGACTCACACCAATACTGAATCTAAAAATATTAAAAGTGAATAAGTTCTGATGTCACACGTCTGAAGCAAGAAGATAAATAAAAAAAACATCTGGTGATATTTACATCACCAACATACTTAGCAGATGGAGGCATCAATGATAAAGCTTTTGCAATCACTCTTACTTGTTATGCTGACCAGCATTGTGTTCCAGGCAAATGCTGCAACAGAAGACAAACCTTTCGCCGAACATAAAGTTGTTCTGCAAATCAGCGATAGCGACCCGACCAAGCAGACACTCGTTCTTAACGTAGCCAACAACCTGATGAAGGCATACGGAGGTCCCGACAAGGTTGAAGTCGAGATTGTTGCCTTCGGACCCGGCTTGAGACTGATGTTTGATGATAACGGCAACAAGGGGCGCATCAGCGGCCTCACCGACAATGGTGTACGTTTTGCAGCCTGCGGCAACACCATGAAAAAAATGACTTCGCAACTGGGGCATCAACCCAAATTGAACAGCCAGGCCAGCGTTGTCCCGGCCGGCGTGGTGCGCATCATTGAACTGGTCGATCAGGGTTACACCCTGATCAAACCCTGATACATTAAACAGAATAATAATTAGCAAAAATATCAATTTCGGAGGATAAACCGTGATTCCAAGTAAACGAAAAATAGCTTTGATGATAGCCGCCATCGCAGGCTGTCTGATGACACAAACAGCCTACAGTGCAAACTGGCTGATGCTGCAGGGTACTGAAACTGAAAAACAGGGCGAGGCACCACGCGCGCATGTGTGGGGCTTCATCCAGGCGCAGTACCAGTATGACAACAGTGATGCCAATCCGGCTGGAGGTTATATACCGCCAAAGCTGATCGGCCCTAACCTGGATGATCAAAGCGGGTTTAACGTCAACCGCGCACGCATCGGTGTCCGCGGTACCGGCTTTCCGCTGGACTCAAAAGTCAACTATTTCATCCTGACCGAATTCGGTAACAACGGTATCACCTATGGCGATGACGGCAAGCACCTGACGGATGCCAGTATTACATTGAACCATATACCCGGCGCACGCATCCGCATGGGCCAGTTCAAATATCCGGGTGCGGAAGAAGGTCTGCAGGCGATCCATGTATTTGATTACATCAATTTCACCTCTGTCACCAACCAGCTGCTGCTGGAAAGATTCCCGAACCCGGACGGCTCGGATGAAAACCAGGCACCCACAGCTACGCCCAATGCCGATATGAACCAGTATTCACAATCAGTCGGCGCATTTCGTGATGTCGGTATCCAGGTATTTGACACTTTCAAGGCCAGTAACTGGGAACACAGCTACGCGCTCATGGTGGGCAATGGTAACGGACTGAACCGTGGTGATAACGACAGCAACAAGGACCTGTATGTCTACTGGTCCTCGGAACTGGTGTTTGGCGGCAAAGGCGGAAGACGTGAAGGCTGGAAGCTGTTTGCCTGGTACCAGGATGGCAAGCGCACCAATGCCTATGACCCGACCCAGGAGCAGGACCGCACCCGCGCCGGTGTTGGTACCAAGTACCTGAAGAAACCTTTTCGTGTTACCGCGGAGTACATGGACGGTGAAGGCATGATATTCCAGGGACAGCACCGTCCTCAGCATATTTTCAACAATGAAGAAGCCAATGGTGGCTATATTGAAGGTGGCTGGTATATAGGCAACACCAATCTGGAAATAGATCTGCGTTATGACACGTATACGCGCGGTGAAAATCATCCGACCTCAGCAGAAAATGATGAAAGTACCGCGGACACGATTACAGTCGGCGGCCAGTATCACTTCAACAAGAAGACACGTATCAATCTCGAGTATGCCAGCCGTGACTACGAGTCTGACACCGCTGCGACCAATACTCAGCAAGATGGCGTTGACGGCCGCTTCGCGATCCAGGTCACCCATATTTTCTGATAATAACAAGCATTGCTCCTGCCTTGGTTAAACAAGGTGCTCACGGGGCCCGC
>Ga0209536_100001755_pt1 | contig 35509 bp, 30 predicted proteins | sample DeeMarSeWOR28_12_FD_187461 | JGI IMG/M metagenome (GOLD analysis project Ga0209536, IMG submission 187461) | Marine sediment microbial communities from White Oak River estuary, North Carolina - WOR-2-8_12 (SPAdes) (version 2) | ecosystem: Environmental > Aquatic > Marine > Intertidal zone >...
AGTCGGCTCTGCCGAGAGGGTATCGACTTCACCTGCTTCTTTTATTTGTACATCGGCTAACCCGGGAGACGGCACCACTACAGGTTCCACAGCTTTCATAGTCTGGATTTCAGCAGGTGCAGTTTCAGTAAGGGGTGTTTTATTTTCAGCAGTTGCTTTGATAACAGTTTTGGTCTTTTTTAATCTTTCCTCTGCTAGAGAAAGGGGCTCCGGGTCTATTGTTCTCTCAGGAGAAAGGACGGTGGTGATGCTCTTTTTCCGGGGTACATCTACGACTTTATTGAGAGCCTCACACGTATAATAGGTTGAGATTATGGATAGGGCAAGTATGCCTAATAAAACCTTTTTATTCAACAATAGACCTCTTGGTAGGATTACTCTTCATTACATTCCCAAACTAATATTCAGCCAGGGTCTGTATGGCTTCTCTCACTACAGTGAGAACAGTTTCACTCATGGTTTCTGACCTCGTACCAAAATGGCTCGACATGAAGCTGGCTCCGCCGCGTGTAGTTGTTATAGACCATATGATATCCCCGGTACCCGTATCAGCCATCAGAAGAGTAATGGTCACTTCAGGAGAAGATACCTGCCCTGTCCGGGCTGTGCCATACTGGTCCACTGATCCTATTATCAGTGCCTGCACATTCATGATATCACCCATGCGCTTAATCTGTTCTCTGCTCAGTGCAGTCGGAGACAAAATCCCCAGCTTTTCTATTGCTCCATCTACTTCTCCGGCAACTACAACATCAGCAAGACCGGAAGCAAGAAGCTCACTCATTACTACATCTCGTACAATCTCCCCTGCTGACTGATCGTTTGAGAGATTCTTCAGTGGCATGACAGCTACCCTTGTATAAAAACTGAAGTCTATATCAGACCTGATATGATAGGTTGGCTGAGGGCTCCGGCAGCCGGCAACTGCCATCATCACGAATACCATTATGACCATCAGAAATCTTCTCATCAAACTCATAGTACACTCTCCCTGATATTTATGTATCTGTTCAAAATAACGTATCGATCGCTTCTTTTACCACTTTTTTTGATGTCTCTTCAAGTGTTGCATTTTCAGCACCGAAATGTCTCGTCCAGAAGTCCGGACCTCCCGTTGTATGCCAAACCGACCAGACAATATCACCAGTAGCAGAATCAAGGAGCATCAAATGTACTGATACCTCCGGGTAGGTTACCGTCATCCCTCTTTTGATCTCATAGGTGCCCACAGAACCTGTTACCAGTGCATCTGCATTTAGGGCTTCTCCGAGCCTCTGAATATCAGACAGAGGGAGCGAGTCAATTCTATTTATTTTCAACTCTCTGAGTGTGTTCATAACCTCACCTGGTTCAATGACGTCCACGCCCCGTGAAAGGAGCTCCATGATGACAATACCTCTGATCTTATCATGTGCAAACTTTTCAGTTGTGTAATTCTCTACAGGAAGCACTGCTACCTTTCGGATCGCCTCGATTTGAACAGATGGTCGGGTGTATGATTTTATGCCCCCCTTACAGCCCATGAAGGGAAAGATACATAGTAAAAGAATTGACAGCCATACAGCTGAATAGGTCTTTTTTCCTGTCCCGGCCTTCTCCATCATGTCTTCGTTAAGTACCCTAATTATTTTAATAATTTTAAAATTGTGTCTATTATAAGCAACCTCGGTCAGAATCTGCAATTTAAATTCGTATTAAAATCGTAGCTTTCCCGTTTGCTTGTTCCCGTTTGCCGCGTGTAGCTGGAGGAAAACCTGAGATCGGCAAAGTTCTGTATATACCATATGACATAGCCGTTTACAGAATCGCTGACCAGAGGATCGATGTCAGCATCACTATGTTCATAATTAACGTTCAGTCTGATTGCAGGAAAGGGCAGCCAGTCTGCTATGAATGTTTCTGTAATCGTAACATCCCCGCTTAAATCTGAAACTCTGAAATTACCGGTGAGATTTACAAACCGACCCGGCCTGTAGTTTAAAATCGTCAGCACTTCCTTTGAAGTTGTTGAGGTACTGGCCGAATCTGTCCTGCTCAGATTAAAGGTAAGCGTACCCGACAGGTCATCGCGGATAAGGGCATCAAGCGTTCCGTTGAGCATATAGGTCTTGGATTCGGTGTTTGTGGTAAAGACGCGGGATTCGGAGTAACTGGCATCAGTAATCATATGGACATTATCGTACAGTTCTGCACCGACCGTTACCAGGACGGCATCATGGGTTGACTCCTTTGTGTTAAAGCTGAACCTGTCATTCCGCACAAAAGACAGGTTGGTATCCAGTGTCGGCAGCGGCACATAGTGAAATGAGAGGTTATAGGTGTTGTTCTCAAAATCAGTATCATTTTTATTGTCAAAATTTTCATTCCGCTGGAGACGAAGCGAGGTCGTAAAAAGAGTATGGGTATACCATGTCGCTGTCATCCCATAGTTCCTGCTGATGCTGCTCCGGAAATCGCTATTATCCCCTGAAATAGAATTGGTAAATATGTTTCCAAAGGCGCCGCTGATAGAATCAAAGATTGATTCGGGGTTCTGGTCTCTCCTGTCCATTGAATAATTAAATGACAGGTTGATTTTTTCGACAGGCTGTACAGAAGCAGTAAAGTTCATGCCATGACTGAAAGATGTTATGTCGTTACTGAAGCTGCCAGTTACCAGTTCAGCATTGTAAGCCTCTATTTCTGTAACCTCCACATTACTGCCATTGACCATGGGAACAGTGTTTGTATTGACAACCTTGAAATAATTTGCTGATGCAGCAGGGAACAGTATCTCATATCTGTAAAAACCGGTGTCGCTGTCAAGAACAGGGGTTACAGACCTGGTTGTCAGAAGGGCCCAGTTAAAATTATCATTACTGGTATAAACCTGCCACGTTACCGGATTCGCTACCCCGTTATTGCTGTAATATACATAGAGCCGGTCCACTGTGTCGAAGGAAACCCATATTCCGATATGCTGAGATGGAGTATTCAGCATAATCCCTGTGTTATCTGTAAAGCTGCCGTTTATCAGGAGTGGTGCAGGAGCGAGGGCCTGCACCGGAGGGATATTCGCAAAAAGGCCGCCAAGGGCTGTACGCTGAAAGAGGATGACGCCCGCCTGGGTTAGGTATTTGCGCAATTTGTTTCTTGAGTAGTTGCCCAGATAAGTCGCGGTATACCTCGCCTTCCTGTTCCACCCTGTGCCTGCGTAACCAAGGGCATAGTTTGTTGTAAAGGTATCACTGACTGATTTGCTTGTTAGACCGATAGCACTTTTATCCACGTCATGCAGATAGGTGATGTTATATCGTGCATCCAGGTCCTTCGTTGGCAGCACATATGATGAAGATACCGTGTACTGGTCGCTTGTGTCATCTCTTTTCGGCTGAGGCAGGTAGTCGAAACTCTCTTCACGGTTATATTGAATGAGCAGGGAGGGGAGCTCTCTCGGTGCAAGATTGAAGCGGGTATAATACAGGACCTGGGTATCCCTCGTAGCATTGCTTAAGTGAGCGCTCTCCCAGTTCTCCAGCCTCCGGTATCCGGCATGAACGTCATAGATATGGTTCCGCAGTGAAAGGTCTATGGCAGGTTCCAGCTTCCTCTGGTAGTTCGTCGTTGATACCCCTGATGAGCCCGTCTCTGTTCTGTCAAGGATATTGGTCCGCAACGTCAGTTCATAAGATACAGCTGGAGTGACCGCCCTGTTCAGTCGCAGAAAATAGTTTTGATTCAGGGAATCTGTCTCAGATGTCTTTATGTCGTTTTCATAGGTCTTGGCAATATTTTTACTGATAAACGCCCAGCCGCTGAGGTCATTCGCAATAGCAGGGACTCCGCAACAGTGCAGTGATGCAATAATCCCTGTTATAAGCAGTAGTGTTTTCTTCATACAATTATCTGACACTGTACATTAAAATCTTTGCATCGATTCTCCGGAATTGAACCATCTTATTCCGGAAACATTGCAATGCCATAGGGTTTCCTGCCAACAGGAATCCTCTTCACCTGCCGCTTCGTTGTCTTGTCAACAACGGACACACTGTCTGACTCACTGTTCACTACATACAATGTTCGTTTCTCGGGATCCAGCAGCAGCGATCTGGGAGATTGACCCACAGGAATGGTACCCATAATAGGTGTCAGAACCGATCCAATACTCTCAAACCCCTTGCCAAAAGCCCTGAGAATCATGATCTCCCCGGGGAAGTCCTTCAAAAGATAAATCCTTTCAAAAATAGTGTCAGGGATCACACCGGTAACCCCTTTGCCAACATTGTTTATCACAGTAACTGCTCCTGACGTGTTGCCCTTTATTATTTCCAGGATGTCAATCACTGAAAGCTTGTCAGAACCGTAGTTGGCAACATAGACCTTCCCCCTGGGATAGTCCACGGAAAGGCCGACTGGTTCCCATTCTACATCCAGCGTCGTAACATCAACCTTCGTCCCGCTTGCATTGTCCATCCTTACGATTGATACAGTATTGGAATGCTGATTGACGACATAGACATTAAAAAAGCTCTGTCTGAAGTTTTTCAGTGTGTTCATTTCATCTGCGGTAAGAGACCGTGAATGAGCAAGCAGACTGACCGGCGGGTCTGCAGCAACTACTATCGGCCCTATGCCAACGTCTATCTTCTCAACTTCCTGGAGGGTCACTGCATTGATAACAGACAGTGAATTTGAATCATAATTGGTTACGAAAACAAACTCCCTGCCAGAGGATATCCGTGCAACAGCAATGCCCTCCGGTCCCTTACCGAACCGAATGGGCACTTCATTTTCGATCCGGTTTGTCGTGGGATTTATGACGGCAATATTGTTTGAGCCTGAATTTGCAACATACACTCTCAGGCGCTCACCGTTTTTTGAAACAGCAATGCCCCTCGGCCTTTCACCTACCAAAATCGACGCAACGACTGTATTCGTTTTCCTGTTGATAACGGAAACATTATTTGAACCTTCATTCGTTACATAAATCAGCAGTGAACTCAGTTCCGGGACCTGACCCCTTGATGTAAGGGCAGGGCTGAAGAGATAGCTATCAACAATAGACGCATCCGGCTCCCAGTGAATAAAGACAGAGGTATTCCGATTATGCTCTATGACGGCACTGATAGGCACCTCAATAGCTTCCCGGGGAAGGGCAAGAGTGGCCATTCTCCCATTCTTAATCAGCGCTGCGCCCGATAAGAACATCCGGATTGTAACGTACCTGCCTTCAGGAAGACTTTTTTCACTGAGGAGGACCTGCCGTCCGGTTATATCTTGAGAATTAACGGTAAGGGGCGTGTTCGTCAATTCCCTGCTCAGGCCCTCTTCTGAGAGGACATTGATTGATGAAAGGTCAAAGGTAATGTCCTCAAAGGCCTTATCAGGTCCGTTCAGGTACAGGGTAAACTGCCCGGTAGGGTACTCTGAATCAGAGGGTCTTTCCTCAGAAGAGATACAACCGAAAATGATAACGCTGAGCAGGAAGAGCAGAAGAGGTATGCCTGTATGCAGTCTGCTCATCATTGAGGTATTTCTTTTGAGATAAGAATTGGTTTACCTGTTATCGACTCCTCTCCACCCTGCTCCCATATTTTAAATACTTCTACCCGTGCATTAAAAAAATCGGCCACGAATATCCTTCCAGCCCGGTCAATGAAAATATCAACGGGATACTGAAACCACCCCTGACCAAACCCGAGACCCCCGAATTCAAAAATAAAGGCCCCCTTATTGTCGTATGTCGTAATCGTGTGGCGCATATAATCAACGACATACATCCTGCCGTTTCGGTTATCAACTGCTACGGCCTTGGGCCTGCTCAGCTTTCCCGTACTGCCCCCTCGTTCACCGAATTTAAAGAGAAATCTCCTGTCGCTGTCATAGACATAAATACGGCCCTCAACCTGACTCAGAAGATAGATTTTTCCGTCTTTATCGATGGTCAGATTATCCATCTTTGCCTTATGCCCATTTTCTTCTGGAGACATGATGTCAATGATACGGTCATTGCTGTCTAAGACTAACACTCCCGGGAAATGCTCAGATGTCACATACAGATTGCCCTTCCTGTCAGCGGCCAGACGGTAGGGCTTAAAGGATGCAGCGTCATTCATGCCTTCCAGATAAATCTCGCGGTCATGCTGCAGACATGGGTCAAGTACCGTAATCCTGTTGCGGGGATTTTCTTTTGAAGCCGCCTGCGCTACATATAAACTGCCGTCAGAACCAATTGTAAGGCCAAGGGGGGCATAAATTAAATTCTTTCTGTTTAAGGTATAGAGAGGGAAGAGATCGGATGTGAATGCCAGAATGCGCTGTTTGGTATCAACAACATAGATCTCCTCTTTCAAAGGGTCTTCATAAACGTAGGTTGGAGGGAAGAGCCTTCCGTCATCCTCATCAGAGGTTATGCTCTGCTGGTAGGTTATAACCGTGCCGAGCTGCTGCGCACTGAGATCAGCTGAAAGAGCTCCAAAAAAAAGAAACAGGGCAACAGGAGTGAATAATGCTGATGTGACTGAGGACCTGCGACTCTGTACACTTGTTTGCGTTGTCATTCTCTATCCACTACCATCTTACGTATGTAGGTGAAATAAGGAAAATTTTTTACATAATAGCAGTAAGTCCTTCTTAAATTCAAATAAATAATCATAAGGATAAAAGTATTCTCTGATTCAGCCTGTTCTTACAGGTTGTATTGTGAGAGAAAAGCAAAAAAAGGGATCATGCTTATGCATGATCCCTTTTGACAAAGATTAGCAGTTACGTCTTAGTTTGCTCCGGTGTCATCGTTCTTGGCTGTGTGGCATACAAAACATCCGTCATCAGTAGTGTCTCCTGTCTGGTTGGCTTCCATATCATAGGTAAACCTGAGAAGGTCAGGTTCATTTGATCCATGTGCCCTGTGACAGGAGAGACACATGACGATGTCAGATCCCGGCACACCTACACTAGAATCTGCAGGCGGGAGAGAAGCCCGTGCAAGGGGTACATCAAGGTGGTAGGTACGAGTAGCGCCTGCATCAGGATTGTAATACTGATATTCACCTGTGTTCGGCAGCGTAATATCCGTAGGATGCCGTACCCAGGGAGCACCGGCTACAGCGTCAAAATCTGCTGAGCCGTGAAAGATACCATGGCACTGGGCACACATGTAACTGATCGTATTGTAGCTGCCGAATGCTGCCGGGAGATTGGCGTCCCTATCCGTATCAAGGTTTGCGCCGAAGTACTCGTTATGAGATGCTGCTGTTTCTCCGAAGTTCCAGTCAACATGCTCAATCCCCCTGATATTCGCCAGAAACCTGTAGCTGCCGGCCACCGTCGTTGGATCAACGGTCACTGAATCGTTTGAGCCCTGATTGAGATGGTGGGAGCCCGATATACCTCCAAAATCTGGCAAGTCATGGGTACCATGGCAGCCATAGGTGCCGGCACAGGTCAGCCGATTGCTTGCATCCCACCCTGCTCCCTGTGTAACCTCCATCGATTTACCATCAAAATCTGGTTGAGCCGTTGTCACTGCCTGGTCCCAGCCAGGGGGTGTATTCACTGGAAGAATATTTCCATCAGCCGCAGCAATACCAACTACATTGTGACCCATTGTGTCATCACCAGCTCCGGTAGTATCATTTACCCAGTAAAAGTCACCGCCGGCCAGTGTCTGGGAAGCACCCTGATCTGTTGGAGCAGTTGTGTGATTTACAATAGGAGCACCATCTGCGGTCTCCGCTCCGGTAGCTCCGGTGTGACAGCCAATACAGCTGTTAATTAATAATCTCTGCTGGGGACCGGTTGCTCCCACGTCTTGGCCATCCTGGCTGTCGTGCATCGTGTGACAGGCAGAACACAACACCAGCTGTGCATCCGCATTTCCATAGGTCAGCACCATCGACAGGATAGCCATAAACATGATGAGTATTGTTCTTTTCATATCGTCCTCCTTTGTGGTTTCACGTCGTTCTTTATTGTTAATTTCATCATTTTCAAATCCTTCTCTTTAATGAGACTGCAAAACACATGCCAGTATTTTTTTGGCAAATAAAGGCAGATTTAGCCCGAAAACGTGGGAAGCAAACTAAAAAATTAATAAACCTCACCCATGTGTGTCAAATTGTTGGCACCGTATACCCTTCATTCCATACAAACAGCATGAGTTAAATTCCACACCGATGGATTTAAGCCACGTATAGAATTTGCCTCACTTTATACCATATGCAAAACGATATTTCAAGAAAAATGTCATTTGTCATTGCCATCTCTCATTAAAAAATATTCTCAGAGAAATCCGTATTTTTGCATTTTGTATCGCAGGGTGTCTCGAGTAATCTCAAGCAGTTTTGCAGCCTTTGTCTGGTTGCCTCCAGATTTTTGCAATGCCTGGGCTATCAGATCCTTTTCAACATTCTTCAGAGAAATTCCTTCACAGGGAATGTTGATCGATCCATTATTATTGTCACTCTTGATATCAATGTGTTTAATGATTTCTGTGGGAAGATGTTCAGGATAAATAACATCCGTATCCTCCAGGATGCAGACTCGTTCTATTACATTTCTCAACTCACGGGCATTACCAAACCAGGGATAATCAAGGAGATGTTTTCTGGCCCCCTGGGATATGCCTTTCACATTTTTTTTAAACTCCCTGTTAAAGGTTGTGATATAGTGCATTGCAAGGGGCATGATGTCTTCTTTTCTCTCACGCAGCGGCTGTATATAAATTGGAAATACCTTCAATCTGTAGTACAGGTCTGCCCTGAAATTACCGGCCCTTACCGCCTCTTCAAGGTCTTTTTTATTTGTCGTTGCCACGACTCGCACGTTTACCCTGATATCTCTGAGGCCACCGACTTTCTTAAAGGTCCTCTCCTCAAGAGCCCTGAGGAGCTTTGCCTGGGTAGACATCTGTATGTCGCCTATTTCATCAAGGTATATCGTGCCGCCATTCGCTACTTCAAAGAGGCCCTTTTTTGCGTTCTTGGCATCAGTAAAAGCCCCTTTTTCATGACCAAAGAGTTCACTCTCGATAAGCGCTTCCGGTATGGCCGTACAGGTCACCTCTACAAAGGGTTCCTGGGCCCGCGCACTGTGGTAATGGATAGTCCTTGCAAGCAGGCTCTTTCCTGTGCCGCTTTCTCCCTGGATGAGAATAGTATTGGCATCACTGGCAGCTATTTTCTGGGACAGTTTCAATACATCTTTCATTCCAGGAGACTCTCCTATGACATTGCTGAAGCTGTAGGTGCAATATTTCTCCTCTCTCAGATAGGTAACTTCTTTTTTCAGCTGAACAGTTTCCATTGATTTTTTGACCATGATGGACATCCTGTCCAGTTCAAAGGGCTTTTCCACAAAATCACTGGCTCCCAGTTTGATTGCTGAAACTGCCGTTTCTATATCTCCATGGGCAGTTATGATTATTACCGTTACATCCTTTTTCACCTTTTTCATTGACTCCAGTGTTTCCATACCGCTCATGCCTGGCATATTAAGGTCAAGAATGATGAGGTCGGGGCTTTCGGTCATGAACTTCTCAAGGCCTTTCTCTCCATCGCCCGCTGTTAACACTTCGTACCCCTCTTGCTCAAGATGCTGCTTCAGGCTCCTGGTTATAAGCTCTTCATCGTCAATAACAAGAATTCTCGATTGTATCAAAAACCTTTCTCCTCCTGTCAGACCGTTACCTTTGCAGTCACTACCGGCAGATAAATGATAAAATGACTTCCCTTGCCAACCTCACTATGAACAACGATTTCTCCTCCGTGCTCCTCTACTATCCTCTGGCTGATTGCAAGACCCAAACCGGTCCCCTTTGCCTTCCGTGTAAAAAAAGGATCAAAAATATTTTTCATATGCTCACTGGCAATCCCCTTGCCGGTATCAGTAAATTCAATCCTGAGCACTTCTTCACTGGCAATCTGAGCTTTAATATTTTCCTGAACCTCCCCTTTAGTGATCTCCTGTGCTTCGATACTGAATTTACCCCCTCCGGGCATTGCCTGGACAGCATTAATCATGAGATTGAGAAATACCTGCTCCATCTGGTCCGGATCCATCATGACTTCATTCAGATCTTTTTGAATGTCAGTCTCAATCACAACATTATGTTTCTTGGCCTCGGGGTACACAAAAAAAACAGCCTTGTCCATAACGTCGCTTACCTTGCAGGGGAAAAATCGAGGCGGCTTTGGTTTTGCATAATTCAAGAGATCCTTTACCGTGCTGTCCAGTCTTTTAATATGATTTAATATTTCCCTGGTAACAACCCTCCTGCTGTCATCTTTGGACATTTCGGCCTGAAATACCTGCACTGCACAGCTTATACCGGCAAGAGGGTTCTTAATCTCGTGGGCAATGCCGGATATTATCTCACCAAGTGACGCAAGTTTGGCAGCCCTCTGCATTTGTTCTTCATGATAGTGCTCAATCTCTTTTTGAGCGGCCTCATGAGAATCAAGCATGCTGTTAAAACTTCGTGCAACAAGTCCAAACTCATTTCGCATGTTCTCTTCCATCCGGACTGTTGTGTCTCCCTTCTCTATTGCCTGGATCGTTCTGACCATGCTCGTTATCGGCCTGTTAATTAAAAGACCAATAACAAGAAAAAAACCGCCCCCCATAAAAATAAATCCAATAAGAGCATCAATGAAATGTTCTTTCTTGAGCGTAGCTATGGAACTGTATACTTCAGAAAGTGAGACTTCTACGTCCAAGACTCCAAGAATTTTCCTTTCAGGACTGTGGCAGGTATGACAGGCTTGCTGGTTCTCTATCTCAGTCAACTTGGAGGCATATTCTTCTCCGCTCTTTTCAACAAGAAATGCGTTCAATCCCAGGTTGGATCGCAGCATTTCAAGGTCTTTCGGATAAATCTTCGTACCAATCTCTTTCGGCTTTGAAGAGACAACGATCGTTCCTGTGTCAGGGAGAAAAATACGAATTTCTTTCAATTCCTCTGAGTCCTTGACAAGGCCCTCCATCATGCTCTGAAGGTCCTGCCACATGTTTTTCAGCATCAATACCATGATGCCGTGGGTTATGCGTTCGGACAGGAGTTCCGCCTTTTCCTTCTGGGTCTCGAACATCTTTTCCTCAGTTGCCCTGATATCCCGTAAGGTTGTTGCCGTCATAACAATTGACATGATAGCCAGAGCAGCAATAATAATTTTAAATTTCAGCGAATTCATAAACATTACACTACTCAATTCGGCATTCCTTCTATAAATACTTAAGTATTGAGCCCTGCGGCGCATATATAATTTCTTTTTATTTATATATAACTGCTACTTGACAGAGAGGATAATAAATGCTATTTAAATAGGAGTTTTCCGATATTCCGTTTAAATACAGTTGGTTTTCTTAATATAACCGGATCCTGATGCAACGAGGGTCAGGTGCACGAAAACGTCAGAAGAACGGAGTTTACGTCTTGTAAAAATAAAATGTAGTCCCGAAGTATTCAGAAAGGGGGGAGGAGAATTGCAACATATCAGCTATGTCTTAAAAGCCTCGTTGATTCTTTCTTTATTTTCAATGCTTTTAATTTCCAGCACGCCGGCTGTGGCAGCTGACAAGGAAAACTGCCTCATGTGCCACAAGTACAAACAATTAGGAAGGATAGATGAAGATGGGCGAAAAAGAAACTATAGTGTCGATGAAAATATTTACGCCAATACCACGCACAGAAACGTACCATGCAGAGACTGCCACTCCTACATCAAGAAACTTCCACACGACCCTGTAACTGAAGAAGTAAACTGTGCAAATGAATGTCATATCAAACCACCTTTTTCCAAGGAAAATTTCTCGCACAAAAACATAATAGAGGTCTACAACAACAGTGCTCATGGCAAAAAAGATGATGATTCCCAGGCTGTCAGGGACGCAAAGCCTCATTGCAAATATTGTCATCTCAACCCGCTCTATACAATGGTCGATGAAAAGAGAGTGGCCTTTGATACAACCCTGACCCGCTGTCTGAACTGTCATGAGAGAAAAGGTGTTACCCAGGCCTACAAGCATATAACCCATCGTCTGCGCCATAAGACCTCTCGTTCACCTCAGGAAATAGTTCAGCTCTGTTCTAAAAACTGTCATGAAGATATTGATTCCATGAAGTCATTAAATGTTTCCCGGGAAAGCCTGGAGGCAGTTGAAACATATAATCAATCAGTTCACGGCAAATCAGTGGCACTGGGCTCACAGGAAGCAGCTGACTGTGTCAGCTGTCATGCTACGAGTGCAATTCATGACATTTACAAAAAAGATGATCCAAAGGCTACAGTACACAAGGATAAAATAGCGAATACCTGCAAACAGTGCCACGAAGATGCAAATGAGCAGTTTGCAAAAATAGACGTTCACTCAAAAATAGACAAAGAAAAACCTGTGCTCTACGTCGCCAATACCAGTCTGCATTTTGTCTTTTACGGCTCCGTCTTCGGCCTGGTAGGACTTATGCTGCTCGAAACGTTCGGCAGGAAAAAAGACGGAATAAAATGGCAGATACGCAGAGGTACAACATGGCGTGGGAAATCGAAACGGAAATAAGATCATGAGACTGAACAAGTCATTTAAAAAAATGTTAAGGAGGCATTATGGAATCAATGTCTAATAATCTGGCCGAATCATCGAATGTTACGGAAATTCCGGCAGATGATGCCTATGTTGAGGGCGTTGGCAAGATACCCAGGGACATATACAAGTACGTTAAGTCAGACCCGCTGGGTGATCTGCCCAGATACTCAATCCACATCGTCATACAGCATTTTTTGACCTTTGTCACCTTTCTTGTGCTGGCTGCTACAGGGCTGTCTCTGCATTTCGGTGACCTCTGGTGGGCCCCCTATATGATATCGGTCTTTGGCGGTGCAGATGCCGCGCGACTGATCCATAGAGTTGCTGCAGCATTAATGGTGATCGCCAGCGTCTACCATCTGGTCACAATTATCGGAGGATCACTGCATCGTATTGCAAAAAAGAGGTTCGACATCAGAAGAACCCAGATCCCGAGGATGAAGGATCTGCAGGATGTAATACATGATGTCAGATATTTTCTCGGCAAGGAACCCCACCGTCCAAAAATGGAAAAATTCATGTATAAACAGAAACTGCATTACCTGGCGATTTTATGGGGCAGTTTTGTGCTGATTTCAGCGGGGTCAACGCTGCTCTTTCCTGAAGCAATGGCCATGATCTGGCCGAACCCCGAGTTCGCCCAGGATTTCGCACGGCTCATGCATGCTGACGAAGCGATCATGGCAATTACTGTTGTCGTATTCTGGCACTGGTCGAATGTGCACCTTGTACCGGGCAGATTTCCTCTTCAATGGACCTTCATCACCGGAAAGATCACAAGGGAGCACCAGATTGAGGAGCATTTCCTCGAGTACATCAACAATCTCAAAGAGATCCCGGAAGAAAAAGACTATATGAAAGACTTAATACAAGAAAGAAAACATTCTGTTTAACTAAAGGGGGTGGATGAAAGTGGCAGGCAAACCAAAACGTTTGGAACATCCAAAATCCGTTTATATAATCGGGTTTATTTTTAAAATTGTAACGCTCCTGGTATTTATTGGAGTCACCTATCAGGTTACTTTTTCTCACCACGGGCCAGGGCTCCTGATACCAATGAAGAAAAAGATGGACGAAAAGCAGCGGTCCGCGATTTTAGATGAAGTCAGACAACAGGAAGCATATGAGAAGCACAGGCATTTTCATAATACAGTTGAATATCCGACGTTACCTGAGAATGTGCAGCCCGTCTGTTACATATGCCATTCTGACTACCCTCACAGCAAAAGCAAAAAAGTGAGGGCCCTTTTGAATATGCACACACAGTTCTTTGTCTGTGAAACCTGTCATATAGAGACGAAAGAGGGTGTTGATCTCGTCTACAAGTGGTATAACCCCCTGAATGAGGATCCGCAGGGACCGTTTTTTGGAACAAGCTACGATTCAGATACTGGCAATCTGGCTGAAGTGGAAGACCAGTTTTCAAAAATAGCTCCCTATTACCGATATGGTGAAAGGCTTGATTCAGCGCTTCAGATTCAGGATGCGCCTCTGGCCCAGGACTATATGAATGTACGGGACCAGCTGACCCCTGAACAGCGGGACAATGTAAAAAAGAAATTCCATGTCAGCATTAAGCCGAAAGGGCACGACTGTAAGGATTGCCATTCAAAGCAGGGCATTCTTGCCTTCAACGACCTGGGCTTCTCGCTGAACAGAACTGTAGACTTGCAGCAGCTGAATATTGCCGGTATGATAACTAAGTATGAGAAATTCTATATACCGAAGTTATTCAGTTACTAAGAGGGGTAGCGTGCTCCCTGGATGTGACTGCATTATCATGGATCATGCTTAGAAAACGCATAGCTGCAGGCATCGCTTCTTTTTGCCTGCTCTGGCTTTGCGGGATTGAGGCCTTCGGCCTGGACTGTATCAATGCAGAATTCCTGTTCGATATCAGGCCGGGCGCTGACCAGCCAAGCGACCTTGCCATCGGCACAAACGGATACATCTACATTGTTGATGGAGTGAATAACAGGGTCGTTGTGGTGGACCACAACGGTAGATGGAAGTTTGAATTCGGCAATGAGGGCACTGGCAAGGGACAGTTCAAATATCCTCTCGGCATTGATATATCAGATGGCGGGGATGTTTATATTGCTGACACAGGCAATCACCGTATTCAGGTTTTTGATCAGAGGGGAAACTATAAAAACTCCTTTACCGTAAAGTCAGGCAATAATGAAAAACCATCGAATCCCGTTGATGTATTATCTACATCGATACGAAATTATCTTTATATATCTGATAATGATAATCACAAGATCAGGGTTTATAAGCAGGACGGCTCCTTTGCTTTTGAGTGGGGAGGATTCGGTGAAGAGTATGGTCAATTCCGATACCCCGGGATGATGACATTAACGGAGTTGAATGAAGTCCTGATTATTGATGTTCTGAATACAAGAGTACAAAAATTCGACCCCCTTGGCGAGTTCATTGCTGATATCGGCTCCTGGGGTGTGATGCCCGGCAACTTCTTCAGACCCAAAGGGGTAGCCATAGATAAAAAAAACCGGGTATTTATCAGTGACAGCTACATGGGCGTTATTCAGGCCTTTTCAGACGCAGGGCGCTTTGAGGGCGTTGTCTGTGAAAAGAACAGAAAAAAGAATTTCAGGACACCAGTCGGCATAATTATTGACAAAAAAAACCGCTTGCTGGTTGTTGAAATGAGAGGGAATAAAATAACCGTTATGAAGATACTGGGATAAGGCACATCTGCCGGCGATACAGACGGTTTCGGTTATTTTTCCTGACAAGAGATGCCAAGATGACTTTTCAATTCAAACCAATAAAGCTTCTCCTCATCTCCTGCGCACTTATTCTCATCCCTGCTGTCAGTACCACTGTCTATGCATTGGGCATGTCTTCAAAGAGAGACTGCGTTGTCTGTCATATCATGTGGCTTGATGACTTCAGGACCCATGATGAAACTCTGATTGACTGGAAGCCCGGCAATGTTCTCATGAAGGACACCCAGGGGGTCGTCAGTTCAGAGGACATATGCTACAGCTGTCATGATGGATACGTACAGGATTCTCGGTACATTACGTGGAAATATAACAGGCACAAAACCTTTGTAAAGCCCTCAAAGAACGTAACCATCCCGGATTACCTCCCCTTGAGTGTCAATGGTGAGATATACTGCGGCACATGCCATTCAGCCCATGGCAAGGGTGCAGCGCCCCATGGCGACCCGCTGGGTCAGACATCCCTTTTCCGGGAGACAAACGTAGATTCAAGCCTCTGCGAAAAATGTCACAGTAACAAGGCAGAGTATAAACTTTACAACGGCCATCCTGTACACAAGGTATCATCCTTTGAGCTGCCTCACCGGTTATTTAAGCTGGGCAGCACCGAGGCGCTCGGCCATGATGTTGTGATATGTCAGAGCTGCCACAGAGTCCATGGAGCACGAGGAGATAAGCTGCTCATCGTTAAGAACGATCAATCCCAGCTCTGTGCTGCCTGTCATTCCGACAAGAAAGACGTTATTGATACAAAACATGACATGCGGATAACCATGCCTGACGAAAAGAATATTAAAGATCAACTCCCCTCTCAGGCAGGCCCCTGCAGTGCCTGCCATATACCTCATGGGGCAGCAGGGAAGAAGTTATGGGCCAAGGAAATAAAAGAAGATAACCCTGCCTCCCAGATGTGCCTCACCTGCCATGAGAATGAAGGCCATAAAGAAATTAAAGGGATAGGTGAGTTTTCACATCCTGTTAATGTGAAGCCGGAGAAAACAACAAAAGTTTCTGAGGACCTGCCCCTCTTCTCTCAACAGGGCCTTAAAAACCCTGACGGTACCGTGCAGTGTTTTACCTGTCACGATATTCACCGCTGGGACCCCAATTCTCATGCCAACAAGGGCGGCAAGGACGTTGAGGGAAGCTCTTTGAACAGCTTTCTCAGGATATCCAATTCTTCTTCAGTGCTGTGCCTTTCCTGCCACGAGAATAAAAAACAGATTGTTACGTCTGATCACAATCTCGAAGTGACTGCCCCCGCAGAAAAGAATATTCAGGGATTTTCAGCAGCAGAATCCGGACCCTGTGGTTCATGTCATATACCGCATAATGCCCTCTCAAGCAGTTTGTGGTCCCGCGCCCTCCGCGGAGAACATGACTATGTGTCACAATTATGCGAAAGCTGCCATAACAATGATGGCATAGCCAAAGATAAACTGCTGGGGGAAAATTACCATCCCGTGAACGTCACGCTGGACAAATTCAATATTACCACCGATCTGCCTCTCTATGACAATGAAGGGAATAAGACAGTGTCTGGAAAACTTGTCTGCATTACCTGTCATGACCCTCACACGTGGGATCCCGTGAAAGCAGTCATTCATTATTCATTCAAAAACATGGAAGGCGATGCCTCAAACAGCTTTTTGAGGGAGCCAAATTTTCCTGCATCAACATTATGCAAAAACTGTCATACAGCTCAGGGCCTCGTTGATGGAACTGATCATGACATGAGCGTTACCGCCCCTGATGCTACAAACATCCTTGGGCAGACAGTAAAAGAATCAGGCCAGTGCGGCGTATGTCATCTGGTGCATAACAGCCCGAACAAGCTGAAACTCTGGGCACAACCATATGGCAATATTGTCATTGGAGAAGACATGATAGATTCCTTATGCAACAGTTGCCATTCTCGAGGCAAGATAGCCAGCAGCAAAATACCAACAATCGCTACCCATCCCCAGGACAAATTGATTAATAATGTCATGAGGTGCGATCGGAATGCTATTGACTTCGCACCTATTTTTGATATTACCTCCGGCAAAGAAACCCGAGTGGGAAATATATCATGCCCTACCTGTCATAACGCGCACCAGTGGAGTCCACTGGTAAAGGAAAAAGGAGACAATATTAATCACGAGGGGAACACTACAAACAGTTTCCTGCGCAACGTCAGCTACAATAACATCTGTATAGACTGTCATGGCATGGATGCACTCTTCAGATATAAATATTACCATGACCCTGAAGAGAGGGTAGAGGCCTCGCCTGTAAGAATTAACATCGTCAAATAATCTTGACAACCTGCACGTTTCGTTTATACCCGTATAATAAGAAATTATTTTACAGGTCACGACTAATGTAGTAAATAAATAATGAACAACTTTCGAAGTCAAATAGCTCAGAGGAAAGACAGGGAACAATGACTGCGACATATATAAGGAAGTTCCGTTATGCCGGCATTGTGATGTTCCTTATGCTCTGTATGCTGGCTGGCACATCGGCTTCCCCTGCAGATGCATCAGACATAACCAATTGTCTTCTCTGTCATAAGTATCCCGGAATCAGCAGGGTAGATGAAGAAGGCAAGTTACGGCTTTTTTATGTCAATGAAGATGTGTTTAATAACAGTGTTCACATGAAAGTGAAATGCGAGGGTTGTCATACTGATATCAAGAAGATCCCCCACGATACCGCTAAAAAAGTTGACTGTCTTGTCGAATGTCATATTACCGAGCCTTCAACGGAGACAAAATTTTCTCACAGGGATGTAGCAACCTATCTTGAAAAAAGTGTCCACAGTACAAAGGATGAAAAGGGTCAACCGAAGGAGTTTGCAGAGGACTTGCCGTCGTGTAAGGAATGTCATGACAACCCGCTGTACAGGCCCCTTTCTTTCTTTAAGAGCCAGACGCCCGGGATATCAGAAGATGCTCTCGGCAGGTGTCGGACATGTCATAAGAAAGAGGAATTCATATACAGATTTTATAACCACATTACCTCACGACTGCACAAAACCCGGATACCGCTGAATATTGCAGAAGTATGCGCACGGTGTCATGATAATCCTGATATAGTTGCTCGCCACAACTTGTCAACGAGGGCTGCATTTTCCTATGGCGAAACCTTCCATGGAAAGGCAGCCAAATATCTTAGCGAAAAAATTCCCGACTGTCTCGACTGTCACGTAAAAAAGGGCACGTCAGTCCACCAGATGCTCAGCCATGAAGACCCCCGTTCCTCTATTCACAACAATAACAGGTCAAATATCTGCTCCAATACTGATTGTCATCCTGATGCTTCACAAAAACTGTCAAACTATGCCGTGCATGCCGAATTCAACCTTGAGCAGAGCAAAACCCATTACTTCTTTACGCTTTTCTTTATAATGCTGACAGGCGGGACCTTATTGCCGCTCATGGGAATTATATTTCTTGATCTGGTACGGAGATTTTTCCCCAACGCCTCGATGAAAAGGAGAAAAAAATAACTCATGGCTGACTATCCATTCATCAGAATCATAAACGGGAAAAAATACTTTTACCGTTTTACGGTAAACCAGAGAATCCAGCATGTAATTCTTGCGGTCAGTGTCGTGGTGCTTGTACTGACCGGCATGCCCCTCAAATTTCATGATACCTCCTGGGCCCCCTATCTCTATGCGCTCTTTGGAGGTATTCAGGCAGCCCCCATAGTACACAAGGTATTTGGATCGATACTGGTCATTCTCTTTATATTTCATATCTTCTATCTGATACATATCATCTACAGGGGTCAGATTCTCCCTATGAAGAAGCGGGAAGGGTTAACAGTAAAAAACGTTTTGCTTGTTCTTGTCCGTCAGCCCCTTGTGCCCAATTTGAAAGACGCACGGGATATCGGGGACCTTATGAAATACCTCTTCTATTTCACCAATGAAAGACCGAAGGGCGATAAATTCACCTGGAAGGAAAAGTTTGATTACTGGGCACCATTCTGGGGCATGGTCATCATAGGGTTTTCAGGCCTCGTCCTGTGGAATAAAGAAATCGCAACAACTATTCTTCCCGGGGAGGCATTAAACTTTTCCTTAATCGCCCACAGCGACGAAGCCCTGCTGGCAGCGCTCTTTCTCTTTATCTGGCACTGGTACAATGTCCATTTTAATATTGCTGTCTTTCCCATGGGCAACGTTTTCATAACAGGGTATCTTCCGGAAGAGCTAATGGTAGAGGAGCATTACGAATATTATGTAAAAGTAATGACAGAGGCCGGCCTTGAAAATGAAATTCTGCCTCCCCACGAATCCCATGAACATGAATCTCAGCATGAAGGAGAGTCGTCGTGAAAAAATTTATGTTCAAAATATACATGATCGGCTTCATGGTCCTCACCGTTTATTTCATGATTATGATCTGGAATGTAACCTTTGCACATATTTACGAGGAATATCACAACAGGCAGGAAATCGAGAAAATAGTTGAATTAAAGAAGACCATGCAGAAGAAAGCAAAACAGACAACCTTTGAAAAAATAATCCTTCAAAGCGAGGAACGGGTAAAACATTATCTCGGCTACAGGATTCTTGATGAGGCAAGAATTGAGGGTCACTTCCATCACATCGGCTTTGACGTCGGCCCGGACAACAGGTCATATTGCATTGACTGTCACGGTGATATTCCTCATGATAAGGCAAAAGATCTGCGCGCTTTTCTGAATATGCACGCTTTTTTTATATCCTGCCAGACATGCCATGTTCAGCTGGAAGGTGATAAAAAAACTGGTGTCTTTAAATGGTATGACCGGGGAACAGGGGAGATAATTCCCAGCCCTGTCCTGACCGGTAGTCCCGGTGCCTACCGGGCAAAAATTATTCCCTTTGAAAACGTGAATGGGAAACCCATGCGGATAGACTCCAAAGAGAGAATTGCCTTTGCAAAGGAGAATAGAGAAAGAGAGAGTGAACTGACTGAGCCTCAGAAGTCAAAGGCAAAGAAGATTATTCATAATATCGTAAGTGAAAAGCCCCACATCTGCGCAGACTGCCACCAGAAAGATAACCCTCTTCTGCCTCTTGCAAGTCTTGGCTATTCTCAGGACAGGATTGATTTAATATTAAGCACTGAAGTGGTCGGCATGATAGATAAGTATACTAATTTTTACATGCCGAGGATGCTCCATCCGGGATCGCCGGGCAATGGAAAAGAATAATACGAACATGGGTAGTTCTGTTCATTATAATGAAAATCTCTTTCCTCCACATTATTAAATTCCTTTTTTTTCATAGAACATTATTCATCTGCACCTGTTTATTCCTTTCAGGAATTTTTATGTATCCAATCAACTCTGCACATGGGATAAGCATTACGCCTGTAAAGCATCTCTTTACGCTCTCTCATGACTTCAGTCAGCCAAGCGATGTTGCCGTGTCGGAGAATGGTCGAATATATGTAGTTGACGGGGTAAACAACAAGATCAAGGTATTTAACAGCAGCGGTGTCTTTCAATCCTCATTTGGCCAGAAAGGCTCTTCCAACGGTCATTTCCATTTTCCCCTTGGTATTGCAGTAGATAATAACGACCGTATTTACATTGCAGATTCAGGGAATCACAGAGTGCAGATATTTGGCCCGTCCGGTGCATTCATTGCCAAGATTACCCTCCCCGGTGACGGCAATAGCCCTCCTGACCCTACCGATGTGGCAGTCGATGAGACCCGGAACAGACTCTATATTGTGGATAATAATAATCACTGGATCCTTGCCTATAACCTTACTACCCTTGAATTACTTGATACCTACGGTTCAGCCGGAATGGAGAAGCGAGAATTCCGATACCCCTTCCTCATGACGCTGGACCATGAAAAGTATCTCTATATTGTTGATGTTGTCAATACCCGTCTTCAGGTATTGAACCCTGAAGGCCTTTTCGTAAACATAATCGGAGGATGGGGAGTTGAGAAAGGTGAGTTCTTCAGGCCCAAGGGGGTTGCCATAGATAATAACCTTGTTTATGTAAGTGACAGTTACATGGGAGTCATTCAGGTATTCCGGAAAACCGGTGAGTTTCATTCTGTTATCGGGAATACTGCATCAGGGGAGATTCAAAAATTTACAACACCGACAGGGATATTTATTGATCACCGTAAAAGACTGTATGTGGTTGAAATGTTCGCTGATCAGGTAAGCGTCTATGAACTACAGGAAAGTAAAGAGTAATCCTCGGGAAACTGCGGACAAGGAGAGAGATGAATGAGGAAAATATTATTTTTCATTCTCTTCTTTCAGTTCTTTGCTCTTCATCCGGGCATATCCTTTGCGACCGTTGAGGTCCCGAGGAACCCCAACTCTGCGAAGGAATGTGCCATTTGTCACTATCGCTGGATTGACACTTTTTTTCTCGACGGAAGGGGCACTGATCTTGTCCCATTCCAGTCGGACAAAGTTGTGGCAGAACCGGGAATGTGTTTTTCCTGCCATGACGGAAGCGTCGTTGATTCCCGTGCCAAAGTTTATAACGATCAGCACCATAAGGTAGACAAAGCCCCTCCTGCAGATATGAAAATACCTGCCACCTTCCCCCTTGATAAAAATGGCAATATGCAGTGTTTTACCTGCCATACCGCACATGGCGTACCCAGTGAGATGGGCATAGAAAAAACCATTTTCATCAGGACATCAAATGAGAATTCGTCGATGTGCAAATTGTGCCACACAGACAAGAACGGCAGCACAGCAAAAGGCAATCATCCTATCGGGCCCGGTGAGAAAAGAATTCCAGAGAGACTGATCGCCGGGGGCGCTAAGGCAGGAGACCAGAAGAATGAGATCATATGCGAGACATGTCATACAGTTCATGGCTCTCACAATGAAAGTTTTCTCATAAAGAGCGCCAGAAACTCCGGACTCTGTCTGACATGCCATGAGGACAAGGAAATATTTACACCGGAAGGCAAACGGCAGCCATTCCACGTAGTCAATGTGAAGCCCGTCAATGTAACCATAAAGAAAGAGCTTTTGGACAGAGGTGCAAAACTGGGCCTCGAGGGGGAGATCATATGTCAGACCTGTCACAAGGTCCATAACAGCACAATCGAAAAGAATCTGCTCGTAATCAAAAAAGACAAAAAATCGAGCCTCTGTCTTTTCTGTCACCAGGATAAAGAATACATCATGAATACCAAGCACAACCTGGAACATTCCGCTCCCGATGAGAAAAACCTTGACGGCAAAACTGTTGAAGAGGCAGGAGTATGCTCTTCCTGTCACCTGCCCCACAAAACCCCGAGGAAGTTTGAAGGTGACTCCGACTATACCACCCTCCTGTGCCTGAGCTGCCACCATGAAGGTGATATTGCAGAAAAGGCGTTACCCAAAGACTATAGACATCCTGTGTATGTCAATCCCTTTGAACACGCTCAAGGAGAGAACGGCACTGTACTGACTGTTATAACTGCAAGTGAAGACAGGTTATCACTGCCCCTCTATGATAAATACGGAATGCAGGACAAGAAGGGGAAAATTACCTGTACGACCTGCCACGACCCGCACCGGTGGAGGGCAGACTCAACAGAGGGAGAAATAAGAAAAGAGATTAAAGGCGATCACAGGACATCCTTTCTGAGATTGCCCTCTCCTGATGTGTGCATGGAGTGTCATGGCCATAAAGATACTGTACGGAATTCAAAGCATGACCTTGCAAAGGTGGCGCCTGATGCAAAAAATTCACTGGATCAGACTCCTGCCCAATCCGGTCTGTGTGCAACATGTCATATGGTTCACGGCGGGAAGAAAGGATATCTCTGGGCCAGGGAGATTATTACAAAGAGCGGTTTTGCCATACAGGACCTGTGCATTGACTGTCATAATGAAAACGGCATGGCAAAGAAGAAGGTGATCAAAGACCATTCCCATCCTGTCAACATTTCATTAACTGACAAGGGCATGACGACAACACTTCCACTGTTTGACAAAGACGGGAAACTTGACAGGGAAGGTTTAATGACCTGTGAAACATGCCATGATCCGCATCGATGGGATCCTCTGAGAATCATCACTGATAATCACTATGAAACAGATGGCAACGCTCAAAACAGTTTCCTGAGACTGGAGAATTCTCCTGAACCGAAGTTGTGCGAAAACTGCCACGTGAATCAATCCTATATAGTTCAGACCGATCATGATCTTATTACGTCTGCTCCTCTGGCAAAGAACGCAGCTGGAGAAATCCCTCTTGAGTCCGGCACCTGCGGTGTCTGCCATGCAGTGCACAACGGAAAATATAAAAATACATTATGGACCCAGGCCTTTGGAGAAGGTGACAGTATAATGGACAAGATGTGCAATGCCTGTCACAGCCCGGGTGGATCAGCGCCGGATAAAATCCCGGAGATTGCATCCCACCCTGAGGGAAAACTCATTATTAATAAAGGCAGAGATTCACATGACGGGGCAAATTATTTTCCTCTCTATGACAAGTATTCGGGCGAGCCGGTGAATGTCAGCAATATCTCCTGTCCCTCCTGCCACAATGTACACCAGTGGGATCCCCGCTTCCACACAAAGGGAGATGGTACGAACAGAGAAGGCACTGCAACGAACAGCTTTTTACGGGCCCAGACATACAGCCTTTTATGTATTGACTGCCACGGACTGGATGCCCTGTTCAGGTTTAAGTACTATCATGATCCCAATGAAAGGGTTGAAGGAAGGCGGGCGCAGGGATCAATCAGGTTTACTCCCTGAGGTTCATCAGATTCTCAAAAATCTGGCCCCTGTACTGCCTATAAAAGCCCCGGTAAAATCAGCCACAAGATCGAGAAGGTCAGTGTCTCTTCCCGGTACAAAGGATTGATGGAATTCATCAGTTATGCCATACAAACCAGCAGCAAGGAAGGCAATAATAAATACATACTTTTTCAACCCGCTCCTTGTAAGAGAGCCATAGAGCAGAAAGGCAAGAGGCATGTAGGCAAGCATATGAAGAAGCTTGTCAGAGTGCCTGGGCAGTCTTGGCAATGACGGGGCAAAGCTGGATGATAAATAAAATATTAAGGCCATATACGCCGCTGTAATACACCAGAAAAGAACAGCGCTCCCCATTGTCTTGTCTTTTTCAGATCTGCCCATTTTTCTATATAGCTCTTTCGAAAACCTTTCTCTGTACTGTAGTGAAGAGTGGCCCACGGGAGCGGTCCGACACTTCCCCGTTAACTACATATTGTACCTCAAGAATAGATGTTAAGCCAGAGCAGTACTTTGTGCAGCAGGCCGCCCACAAGGACAGCAAAGGGGAAGACAAATGCCGATATAATGATTGCAGTTTTCATCCCCCTCTCCTTGATGATCATAAACAGATTGGCAATACAGGGGACAAAGAGGGTAATTGTTACCAGGCTTACAATAGTCTGTTCAGTATTCAAAAGGCCCTGCTGCTGAAGGGCAAAAAGCCCTGCTGCTCCATAATCCCGCCTCAAAAATCCCATGATAAACGATTCAGTCGCCTCAACAGGAAGGCCTAGGAAATGGACAATAAGGGGGGATGCCGCATCCTGCATGAAGGGTATGATATGCAATTTATCGGCAGTAAAAAGTATCAGGGTACCCAGTATGAAAAGAGGAACAGCTTCTTTCAGATACCATTCGATGCGGCTCACTGTCTTTACCAGCACATTGGAAAACTGCGGCATCCGTATCGGCGGGAGTTCAAGAATAAAATCAGCCCGTTCTCCTGGTATTATCTTTGATGAAAGGTAGCCGACTCCCATGATAACGACTACCAATGAGCCGAGCCATATCATCATTGCCGACAGAGGCTGCTTTCCAAACATGCCAAGGATCACACCGATCTGTGCTGAACAGGGGATGCCCAGGGCAAGGAGAAGGGTCACAATGATTCTTTCCTTGCCTGTGTCGAGGATTCGCGTTGTGAGTGTTGCCATTGTATCACAGCCAAGCCCTAATATAAGGGGCAGCACTGCTTTACCGTTCAGCCCCATGGCCTGAAATACCCTGTTCAGCATTGCAGCCAGTCTGGGGAGATAGCCGGAGTCCTCCATAACGGAAAAGGCAATAAAAAAAGTTGTCGTTATGGGAAGAATGATGGCAATTGCATAGGTAAATGCCATGGTCACAATGCCATAGGGACCAATAAAAAGTTCCTGAAAAAATTTCCAGGGAATCAGAGAGAGTATGATTTTTTCAGCCCAGGGATTCAGATATTCGCCAAAAACAACTTCCTCCATGTAGTCTACAAGTGTCCCTGCACCCAGCACTCCGACAAACTGATAAATTACATAGAGAACAAGGAGCAGAAAGGGAATTCCCCACACAGGATGGGTGGTCACTTCTCCGAGAAATCCGGCAATCCCCCTTCTTTGTCCCGAGGTCTTTGTAACAATTGCCCTGGCAATATCATTCACTATGTTCAGCCTCTGATGACTGATAGCAGAACTCAGTGATCCGGAGATTTTCCCTGCTGCCTCATCTCTGAGTGTTTCCAGTTGAGCAATCTCTTCGGCTTCCATATTCTTCAAAAGCCAGTCTTTTAACGTGCTGTCTCCGGAAAGAACCATAAGAGCAACAGAACGTTTTGAAATATTGCCGTAGGGAAGTATCTCCTCTATTCTGGCAAGATACTCTTCAATGATGGGGCTGTAGGTAAAGGAATAACTGGAAATCCTGGGATTCAGTGCAGCCTTTTTCAGTGATGATATCCCTTTCTTCTGCACTGCAATGGTTGAGACGACATCGATTCCGAATATATTGCTCAGGACTTTCTCTTCAATGTCTATTCCCCTGTTTGATGCCTCATCCCGCATATTCAGATCTATTGCAAAGGGAACGCCCATTTCTGCAAGCTGAAGAGTTATAAAGAGACCCCGCCTGATGTTTTTGGCATCAATAACCTGGACAATCGATTCAGAGCGTTCTGCAAGTAAAATATCTCTCGTTACCTTCTCATCCTCACTCATGGGGATGAGGCTGTTCACCCCGGGAGTATCGACTATCTCAAACTGCTCCCGGTGAATCGTGGCAGATCCTTTTGTAATTTCAACCGTTGTTCCCGGGAAATTCGATACATTCACATATCGCCCTGTCAGCAGTCCGAATATGGCACTTTTGCCGACATTTGGATTGCCCACAAGACAAATCCGTGAAGCACCGATCTGACTCACTATTTTTGTATTACAATGATCACGCATCCTTGTTGCAGTCCCTGCAGTAACCGTAAAATTCCATTTTATGGTCCACAATGCTGAAACCGAAGTCAGAGGCTATCTTCTCCTGCATTCGTTCCAGTTTCGGGTTTTCAAATTCGGTGATAGCTCCGCAGTTGAGGCAGATTAAATGATCGTGGTGCTCCTCGGCAGAAACCGGCTCATATCGCGTCAGGTGATCTGCAAATATTCTTTCTGTAGCGAGACCCGATTCTGCAAGCAGTTTGAGTGTCCTGTAAACGGTTGTGAATCCTATGTTTTTATGCCCTTCACTGACCCTTTTATATAGTTCCTCAGCTGTCAGGTGTTCACCTGTTTTCAGAAATTCATTGGCAATTATATCCCTCTGTTTCGTGGACTTAAAGCCCTTCTGTTTCATGAAGGATTTCAGGCGCTCTTTTTTCTCGTTTATCTTTTTCTTCACCGTTTATTCACAGAAAGGAAACTGCCCTCTTTACTGTTTTATTAATAGCAGATGAAGACAGGCATTGTCAAGGAAATTGAAATTCAATTTCATTTAAGGCGTAGGGGGTGGCAGAGAAAACTGGATAAGGACATGAAAAAACACCCCGCAGGCCCGAAGCCTGGCGGGGTGTTTCATGCTACCGGTAATTACTACTCGAAGGTTATAGCTTCAGAGGGACAGGTATCTGCAGCTTCCTGACAGTCACAGGTATCACACTTATCCTCAGCCTTGACAAAGGCCTTTTCATCATCACCCAGCTCAAAGACATCTGGACAAATCTCCACACAAGTGGCACAGCCTGTACATAAATCATAATCTACGATCGGTTTCATACGAACCTCCTTTTGAAGTTTAGGCCTGAACAATTCAGACATGAATTCTGAGTACTTGATTATCGAAGATGCACATTAATCTTATATTCTATCCTGATAAAAAAGTCAATCACGTCATGAGCACAGACCTCTTTAATCAACAGGGGTCACAATGGCCATGACAACGAGCCTCTCCCCTTTGTCAGCTGCAAAACCATGAGGAATCATGGGATCACAGGGCAGACAGGTCTTTTCATCTGCCTCAATCTTTTCCTCGCCCACAGTAAATGTTCCTTTCCCCTCAACTACATACATGAGCAGGCGGAGCGGTGCCTTGTGGGGGTCGAGTTTCTGTCCCGGCTCAAGACACATGAGGGCTATCCTCATTTCAGGCTTATCATCAAGCATCTCTCTTGACAGTCTGTCAGGATTAAATTGAATCAATTTTTTCAGGTCAAGGACTTCCATTGCGCCTCCTTTATGGCATTTCTCAATTATGCTTCAGATATTGCTATTGCCTCAACAGGACAAATACCAACTGCTTCATCACAATCACAGGTATTACATTTCTCCTCTCCCGTAACATAGGCCTTTGCATCATCTCTCAGCTCGAAAACTTCGGGACAAATTTCCACACAGGAACCGCATCCAATGCATTCATCCCAATCAATAACCGGTTTTTTCATGTCAACCACCTCCACAATAGGTAGCTATATTTTTTCAGGAGTCAATCTTCTTACGCTATGATAATAATCATATGGTTTTTATGAGAATATCTCAGCCAGACATAAAAGAGCAATTCCCGCAGACGGAAGGCATGTTTTCTCCCCTGCATAAGCCCGATATCCCCTGATGGCATAAAGCAAAATCATACTTCAATGGGTCTTGAGGATCGAGTTTCTGAAGTGACGTTGTGATCTCCCTGGCTGTCTTCCAGTCAGATGATTTTCGCTCTGTAAGACCCAGGCATCTTGAAATCCTTGCAATATGCGTGTCAAGGGGGATGATCAGTTTTGAAGGCGGAATCCTGTCCCAGATACCAAAGTCAATGTCCTTCTTTCTCACGACCCATCTGAGGAAGAGGTTCATCCGTTTGCACGCACTGCCTGTTTGGGGAGATGAAAGGAGCTGCTTTAAGCCGTAAGGACTGATATTCTCCCCGTAGACAGGTGAAGTATCAACGTTTAACAAAAAACCGGTAAAACCCTGAAGGGCACTTTTAATGTCATCCTGACCTGCCCTGTAATGACTGTAAAACAGGTCTTTCAGAGACCCGTACTTTCTTAATCCCCTGTTTATGACATAGAGAAGACAGAGAATGTCCTTTTCCTTATTAAACCGGTAATAAAGACTCTCAAAATATTTCCTGTCTTTTTTCAAAGAAAAATTTGCCAGAAACTCTGCAGGATGTTTTCCACAGGGCCGGAGAATGAGCTCTATGACTGGTCTGAAAAGGTCTACTTTTCCATAGGCGAAACTCGATGCAATAAAGGCTGCAATCTCGATATCCTCCGGTCTTGAAAATCTATGCGGTATTTCTATGGGATCCTGCTGTATGCGATTCTGAAAATCAAATTCTTTATAGAATCGGTCGAGTTTTTCCTTCAGCGTAGACACAGATTAATCATAGCACAGTGCATTTTTATCATATACGCACGCTTTGACTGGCAATGCATTTAACATTATAATCTTCCCATGACTGAATTTGCTGATGACGGATACTGCTTTGTCTGCGGCCCGAAAAATCCTGTGGGACTCAAACTGAAGTTCCAATTTGACGGCATAACGGTAAAAACCGAATATACTCCTCCCAAGGAACACCAGGGGTATATGAATGTGGTCCACGGTGGCATAGTGTCTACGCTGCTTGATGAAGTCATGGTAAAGGTGGCTATTGAAAAAGGTATGCCTGCCGTTACAGCTCAAATGGATATCCGACTGAGAAAGGCCGTGAAGGTGGGGCAAAAAATAACCTTTCAGGCAGAACTGACGAAAGAAACACGAAAGACCCTGGAGGCCTACGCAAAGGCATTTCTTGACGACAACGAAATCGTTGCCGATGCCAGAGGGAAGTTGATAAAAATCAAAAAATAAATATCAAAGATTAATATTTCGGAAATTAATTAATAAAAAACTTCCTTAATTTTACATTTTGATTTTTTATCTTTTATTTAACCAAGGTGTGGGGTGCAACCCCACAATCAATATCTTCCCTCAAAATAATCTTCCACCACCTGCCTGTGATCAAAGGCCATATCTTCAGGAAGAGTGTCCCGGGTAAAAACTCCTATATCCTGTGCGTCATCAGCCGCTCTGGGTATGCCGGTCGCTTTTGCTATAAACATGGTGGTTACGGTATGGTGCCGCGGGTCACGCCCTGGGTCCGAGTAGGTATGGAACTGCCTGATAATTTGAATGTCAAGGCAGGTCTCTTCTTTTGCCTCCCTGACAACAGCCTCCTCGAGGGTCTCTCCGTAATCAACAAACCCGCCGGGTATTGCCCAGCCATAGGGGGGATTTTTTCTCTTGATCAAAATAATGCCGCCATCTATTTCGATCAGCGCATCTACGGTGATGAGAGGGTTTCTCGGAGTCAGGTCCATCTATCAGACTCTATTGGCCGGAATCAAACTTCAGCTGGATATCTTTATCTGGAGATACAGTTGATATTGCGTGCTTGTAAACAAGCTGATGCACATCGTGTTTCAACAGAACGGCAAACTTGTCAAAACCTTTTATAATGCCCTTCAGCCTTGTGCCGTTTACAAGAAATACCGTTACGGGCACCTTTTCCTTTCGCACATGATTCAGGAAAACGTCCTGCAGTTTATGTTCTGTATTATTCATAGGGCATCTCCTTTCAAAAACTCACCCCACTGGCGCAGGGACTGAAGGGGTATTTAAGAGTAAATTAAATCCTGCAGAATTGCAACATCATTCAATACTTGTGCCGCGATATCCTCTGCTTTCATTATGCCTGTGATGTCAACCCAGTGAATATCCGGCTCCTTCCGAAACCAGGTGAACTGTCTCTTTGCGTACAGTTTCGTCCGTTTTTTGATAAGTCTCACAGCTTCGTCCATCTCTACTTCACCTTTGAGATAGAGGCAAAGTTCCTTGTATCCCAGGGCCTGCAGAGCTGTCCTGGCCGGCTTCCTTTTAAGGAATTCTTTTGTTTCACTCAGCAGTCCATCCTCCATCATCCTGTCTACGCGTTTCTCGATCATTTGATAGAGTTCCTGTCTGTCTCTGGAAAGGCCTATCTTTATAAAATCATATCCTGAAGGCCTGGTCGAAAGGCCCTGAATCACTGAGAGCTGCCTCTTATCTTTTGATAAAATCTCAAGGGCCCTGACAACCCGCCTTGTATCATTCGGCTCTATTTTTGATGCTGCTTCCGGGTCTGCCTTTGCAAGATGATCATATAAATACCCCTTACCCTTCCTTCTCTCCTCTTCCCTGAGTTTTTTACGAAATATCTGGTCCGCAGAAGGCCCTTCAAAGAGACCTTTCGTCAGCGCCCGTATATAAAGTCCTGTTCCCCCTGCTATGACAGGGATTTTATTCCTGTCATGCAGTGTATCAATGATTCCTGCAGCCTGTTCCCTAAACAAGCCGGCGCTGAATGATTCAGAAGGCTCAAGAATATTTATTAAATGATGGGGCACTGCCCTGAGTTCCTCATCAGAAGGTTTTGCCGTGCCGATGTCCATATGACGGTACACCAGCATTGAGTCAGCGCTGATGATCTCAGTTTTCAGATATTTAGCAAGGAGAATTGAAAGGCCGGTCTTACCAACGCAGGTAGGTCCAAGGATAATAATGACTTTATTTTGCCGGGGCAGTCTCGTCATAGCAGGTTTCAGGGCCCACTCACAAAGAGCTCAATGTATACATACCTGATACCTGGCACCTGACTCTCACTTCCTCCTGAACATCTTCTGCAGTTCATCAAGGGTCAGGAGGATTTTTGTCGGTCTGCCGTGAGGACACCGTTCAGGGGCATCCGTCTTTTCGAGGTCAGACATCATTTGTGTAATCTCTGCATTATTGAGCGGCTCCCTGCCCCGCACAGATTTATGGCAGGCAAGACGTGCCGCTATTTTTTCAACCAGAGACTGCTCTGTAAGATCAGCTGTAATTCCGTTCGTCTCCTGCTCAAGTATGTCAGATGCAATATCCAGCAGCAGTCCTTTTGCATCTGCCTTCCTCAGTTCTTTTGGCAGGGCCCTGATAATGATATTGTTTCCGCCAAAATCCTCTATATCAAGGCCAAGACTGTGAAGCACTTCCTTGTGCTGAATGATCAGTGCATACTCCCTGGGCGGAAGTTCAATTCTCAAAGGCAAGAAAAGGGGATCGGGAAGTATACTGGTTTTTCTGAGAAATTTTTCGAAGAGAATCCTCTCATGAGCAGCGTGCTGATCGATAAGCAATAATCCCCTGTCAGTAACCCTGGCGAGAAAGGCCTCTCCAATGCGGAAAAATTCAGATACATCTGATGTCATACCTGCAGCAAAGAAGTCAGACTGAGTAGCCTGCGGCATGGCGGACAGAGATTCACTGATGAAAGAACTGTCAGGAATACGTTCATGTTGGGAATATTCAAAAACAGGGGTCGTCCCTTCCTTTTTTTCAGAAGCTGATAAATGTGACAATGCATCCTTTTTATAACCCGGATTCAGGGCCTCAAATACAGCTGCTTCAACGACCATATGGATATCATTGGGCCGCTCAAATTTTACCTCTCTTTTTGCGGGGTGGACATTCACGTCAACAACCTGTGGGGCTACTTCGAGAAAGAGGAAATAGGCCGGGTGCCGGTCCTTTGGAATAATGTTTCTATAGGCACTGTACACCCCGTGATTGATCGTTGGATTCTTTACAGGACGCCTGTTTACAAAAATATACTGATGGCTCTTTGAGCCACGGGTAACGTCCGGTTTGGAGCAGAATCCGGTAATGCTGATGATTTTGCCTGCCGATTGTAATTCAAGAAATTCCTTTGTGTATTCTTCGCCATAAAGCTGATGAAAACGCTCCTTCAGGCTGGATGCAGAGGAGACATTCAGTGTCTCGCTGTTATTGTGTCTCAGCGAGAATCCTACCTCTGGATAGGCAAGGGCTTTCTGGGTAACTGTCTCGATAATGTGAGAAAATTCAGTGGGGTTTGTCTTCAGAAATTTTCTCCTCCCCGGAGTGTTATAAAAAATGTCTCTCACCTCCACAATCGTTCCCGCTAATGGGGGAGCATCGGAGGCATCCCTTTTATTGTTGGTTCCTATTTCAACTCTGGTTCCGGCATTCGCATCAGCAGGTGCGGTTATAAGAGTAATTTTCGACACCGAAGCAATTGCGGGAAGGGCTTCTCCGCGGAAACCAAGGGTGGAAATATCAAAGAGGTCATCTTCAGAGGCTATCTTGCTCGTTGCATGCCTTTCAAAACAAAGAAGGGCATCATCTCTGATCATACCGTTGCCGTTATCGGAAACTTTAATGAGTTTTTTCCCGCCATGCAGTATTTCAATATCTATCTGTGTTGAACGGGCATCAACAGCATTGTCAATCAGTTCTCTCACCACTGAAGCAGGACGTTCAATGACTTCGCCGGCAGCTATCTTGTTGATAAGAATGTCTGGAAGGACGGCAATTGCTGACATAATCATACATTATAATAAAAAAGAGCCAAGATCTCTCACTTGTGTTCGAGATGACAATCTACCCCTATGTCATTTCGAGGACTTTAGACCGAGAAATCTATATGTATAGCAATCCCAATCCGTTTCGGCAATACAAATGTATTTCAGCTTTTTATCAGTTTTTCGACGAAGATAAAGAAACGACCAAGGCGTTTATAGGTAAGATAAAGATACAGTTCAATAAAATAATCAAAATTCCTGTGCTCCCACCTCCAGAGCGACAACCTATGCAGCGGTCCAAAAATCAGGCTGCTCCAGAAATTTTTCAAAAACCTCTCATAACGAAAGGCCATGAAGGAGTTAATATAAATGGCATGCAAAAGTCGGGGGTTCTTAATCCAGGGATTTCTGACTTCATCATTGGTAAAGTTCTTCCAGCCTTCAAGGTGTGTGGGTGCCTTAAAGCCATACTTCAGTGCCTCCTGATAGAGCAGGGTCCCCGGCAGAGGCACATAAGGCTGAATCGGGACTTCAGCTCCGGGATGTCGCCTTCGTATCTCGTCGGCAAAATCGAGGGTCCTGTTCATCTGCTCTTCAGTCTCGCCGGGCAAGCCGATAATGAGTGAGTACAGTGTCGGGATATCACCCTTTGAGACTGTCTCGATCCCTTCGTCGATCATCCGTCTGTTCTGGCCCTTTCTTATAAATTTCAGGACATCATCATCGGGAGATTCAACCCCGAAAAAGAGATAGACGCAGCCGCTTTCCTTAAACTGCCTGAGTAATTCATCATTAAAGGTATTGATCCTCACATTCGCAATCCACTTGAATTCCATTTCCTTCAGAAGGGGAAGGATGTTCTGCATCATATCTTTCTTGCCGGCAAGGAAGGTGTCGTCGTAGAAGGTCATCTTGTTTACGCCCAGTTCCTTCAGCTTCTGCAGTTCTGACCTGACCTTTTCAACGTTTTTCACCCTGCAGACGTTTTTATGAAAATACACGTTATAACAGAAGCCGCATTTATGAGGGCATCCCCTGGAAGATTCATATCCAATATTTTCCAGTGTATCTCCTGACCGTCTGATGTATTCAAGAAGAATATCTTCCCCTTTGCCATCATAGGGAAAGGGAAGGTCATTGATATCAAGAAAATCCCTGTCCTCGTTCAGTCTGTTTTTACCGCTGTCTTTCCACCCAAGGCCCTGTATGTCTCTGTGGTCTGTTTTCCCTTCCTGCAGTCCCCTTACCAGTTCCAGCAGTGTCTGCTCCCCCTCTCCCTTGACTACAAAGTCTGCAAACTCTGACTCGAGCGTCTGTTCAGCCATCATGGATGGGTGGGTTCCCCCCCATACAAGGGGTATGGCCGGGTCAATTGATCGTGCGAGCTTGGCAAGCCTGAGCGTATTCTTGATCTGAAAGCAGGTCATTGTAGAAAGACCGACGAGGAGGGGCTTTCTCATCAGCAGGTCCTGAAAGCGCTGCTTCTTGTGGATCCTCTCATCAAAATACTCAACCTCAATCCCATGCTGTTCGAGATATGAGCCAAGTGAAAGGATGGCAAGCGGCGTCCATGCATGATAGGGAAAGGGGCTGGCATTTGCATAGGCAAGGACAACGAGATTTTTGTTAACCGGTCTGCTGCTGTCAAGGCCGGGTACAGACTTCTCACGGGAAAAGGTATAACTCAACACTCCATACATTGCTGCAGCCATTATTTCGACGCCAAGGACATAATTAAGACCAAGTGCCTGAAGGGCAAAGATAAATCCCTTTTCCCTGCGCATGAAGTTCCACCACCTGATATTAAAAAAGAGATAGGCAAGTATCAGCAGCCAGAATACAGGTTTTGCAATCCCAATTGCAGGCATAAGGAAAAGCGCAAGCAAACTGGTGAATGCACTCATTGCAGCCAGTCCGTTACTGGGTGAAGTCGGCCCGGCATTATCAAGCTGTTTTTCTCTGAAAAATAACTGCACCCACATGACGGTACGCCTGAAGTATATTTTAAGGGCCTGATTGAAGTCAGCAAACTGGTGCTTCACCATAATGCCGGGATTCAGAATTATGGTGGCCTTTCTGTTTATCCGGCGCGCAAGCTCAAAGTCCTCCACATCTGCTCCCCGGTAATGTTCATCATATCCGCCTATCTCAAGGAAAAAATCCCTTTTGATTGCCCCGCATCGGGGCGCAAAGACACTGACCTTTTTGAACTTCCGGTCAATCAGATGTATGTATTCAAACATCGCCATGTAGGCGGGAACAAATCCCTCATTTAACGGCGTCGTTGAACAGATGCCAATCGTGCATTGCTCATCAGGATTCTTCTGGAAATAATTCTTCACTTCTTTGACGGCGCCATCCATGAGTTCAACATCGGAGTCAAGAAAAAATATGATGTCCCCTTTGGCTTCCCTGACTCCCCTGTTCCGTGCTATTGCCGGGCCGCCATTCTGTTCCATCTCTATGACGCGAGCGGGATACTGTTTTGCTATGTCAACAGTGTTGTCAGTGGAGCAGTCGTCAACGATAATGACCTCCATGTCCCTGATCTTCTGTCTGAAGATGGATTCCATCAGTCCGGGCAT
>Ga0209536_100001756_pt1 | contig 35506 bp, 35 predicted proteins | sample DeeMarSeWOR28_12_FD_187461 | JGI IMG/M metagenome (GOLD analysis project Ga0209536, IMG submission 187461) | Marine sediment microbial communities from White Oak River estuary, North Carolina - WOR-2-8_12 (SPAdes) (version 2) | ecosystem: Environmental > Aquatic > Marine > Intertidal zone >...
AGGTGAATTGTTGACAATAGTTGTCGAAATGTATGGATCCAAAATCGCAAGGAAGTATGGGAAGGCTATGCCAATCCCCAGGCGCCTTACGGCATTTTTTTCTTCAAAACAACCAGCGCAAACATGGCCCAATGCTGCAGCCAGGGCTGCAGGATCTCTTCACATTTCGTAAATACACGGTACAACGCACCGGGCATAAATGACCGATAGGCAACCCCGCCGGACGCCAGATAGCGAAATGGGGCCTGCAGCTGGATCTTTTCAATCCGCCATGCGGGAAACAGGGTTTCGAATTGCCGGCGATCCCTTTCAAAGACGATCCAGGGAAGTGCCGAATTGGCCATGGACATCGGCCCTCCCCTTTCAAGTTCCCATTTTGGGCAATCGGGATCAAAGGGCTCGTGGTGCAAATGTCGATAGACAAAACGCGACCAGCGGGTGTTCCAGGGTTCAAACATGACCATCCCCCCGCCGGGCTTGATGCAGCGCGCGGCTTCCTTTAATAGCCATGTTGACCGGGGAACATGATGAAAGACATCGAGCATAGCAATGCCTGCCAGTGTGAAATCACCAAAGGGGAGTTGTTGTCCGTCCAGAATGATATCGACACCGGATACCAGCTGAATTTCCGATGTGATGCAGTCCCGGACATGCTCTTTGATAAAACCGCCGCCAGCGCCCAGTTCCAGAATGGGCCCATCAATGCCCGCTGCCAACGAATTGGCCATTAACCGGTAGCAGTCGCGGTAAAATTGTCTCAGAAAGGATTTTTCATTAATCAGCTGGAAACGCAGAGAAGTTGTCTCCGGTGAATCAAGATCCAGCCTGCGGGTCAGGGGATGACTCAAAACAGATCGGATCGCTGTTTTCAATTTCATTTCAAATAAACTTTATCCGTTTGGCGGCAAATATAACCATTTGTAAGAGCAACCACCCGTGCCGCCAGCGATCAATGTTGGTACTGCCGTAAGTTCGGGAGCGATACCGGATCGGAATTTCGGCAATCTTGAAGTTAAGCTTGGCCGCCCCGAAAAGAAGATCAAAATCGCCAAAGGGATCAAAGGTTCCAAAATAGTCGCGATTGGCGGCAATGCTTTCATAGTCCCTTTTCCACAAAACTTTGGTGCCGCACAGGGTGTCTTTAATCGGCTGCCCCAGCAGCCATGAAAAGGCCAGACTGAAAAATTTGTTGCCCAGGATATTAAAAAATCGCATGGATTGATCCTCGAGCGGATAAACAAGGCGCACGCCGTTGATGAACTCGCCTCTGCCACCGACGATAGCGTCATAAAAACGGCGAAGGTCTTCCGGTGGTACCGTTAAATCGGCATCCAGAATCATGAGGATGTCGCCTTCCGCGGCTTCAAATCCCAGCCGGACCGCATCGCCTTTGCCCCTCCCGGTTTGCTGAAAGAATTTGCACTTTCTATCCGGAAAGCGCGGCAGCATGTTTTGGATGGTCTCAGCGGTATTGTCCGTGGAATGGCCTTCGACAAAAATAAGTTCTGTCCCGTCGCCCAGCTCAGGTACGCGCTGCATGATACGTTCGATATTCCCGGCTTCATTGCGGGCCGGAACAATCACCGAAACCGAGGATGCATGCGTTAAATGCCGCCTTTCTCTGGCGGGATCGGAACGGGCAATAACCACATTGGTTAAATCAAACCAACGAAATGGGGGCAGATGCGCCAGATAGCGATTGAAAAAAGTGGACAAAAAAGGAACTTGCAACGGCAGGAGAATCAGGGATCGGCTTTGAATCACCTCGAATCCGGATAATTTTAAAAGATTGTAGATGTCCTGCGGAGAAAACCAATTTTGTTCCAGAACTTCGAAACCCAATCCGAACCATTTTAAAGCGGATAATGGTACGCGCCACAAATTGTTATAAAAATTTATGAATACGCGGGTTCCAACATGCGAATGATTGCGCATGATTTGCAAAACACGCTGGACATCCCAAAGATCATTTACCAGATCGGAAAGAATAATGACATCGAATTTGTCCTTAAATGCGATTTCGTGGGCATCTGCCTGCACAAAGGTTAATTTCGGATACTTTTGGGAAGCGACCCGCAGCATCTCTTTTGAAAAATCCACCCCAATACCCAATTGCGGCTCGAGACATGCCAGCAGATCGCCGTGACCGCAGCCCAATTCCAGTATCCGCAAGCCCGGAGGGATGAAAAACCGATAGTACTTCTGGATGAGCCGATGATAGAATGCGCCAACCCTTTTGGACTGTTGCTTTCTGGGTGATACCCCGTCCCAATGGGCGATGCGCGTTCTCTGATAACGAATTTTTGAGTCATCCATGTCCGGACGGTTCATGGTTGCGTGTGCTCCAATCAGACCCCCATTTTAGTATTTATGAAAATTGTACCACACCGGGTTTAGGAGTCAAATAAGAAGGGGCGTTGTGACCGCAAGCACTCAGGTTTTTATCCTCGTCAACCGTGCCACCGACTCGATGTGATAGGTGTGCGGAAACAGGTCAACCGGCTGAACCTCCAGCACCTGATAGGCTTCGCTGAGCAGATTGAGATCCCGCGCCAGTGTGGTCGGATTGCACGACACGTACACAATCCGCTCGGGCGACAGCACCAACACCTGCTTGACCACGTCTTTGTGCATCCCGGCTCTGGGCGGGTCAATGATCAACACCTCAGTTCGCTGCGCAAGGGACGGCAGTGTATCGCGGATGTCGCCCGCAACGAAGCGGCAATTCTGAATGCCATTGATTCGGCAGTTGCGTTGTGCATCTGCAACTGCACTGGGGGCCATCTCCAGACCGATAACCGTCCGCGCAGCTTCGGAAAGCAGAATCGGTATGGTGCCGGTGCCGCTGTAGAGATCGACAACGGTTTCTGTACCCGTCAGTTGCGCATAGCGCTGGACGGTGGCATATAGTTTTGCAGCCCCGGCGGTGTTGGTCTGAAAAAATGAATTGGCTGATATTTCAAATGAAAAGTCACCGATGGTATCGGTCAGGGTCGAGGCGCCGGCGAGCGTACGCTCAAATTCTCCGGTGGTGATGCCGGCTTTGCGCGCGGTCACATTTAAAACGACGGCATTGACCCGGGTATATTTCCGGGTTAATCGATCCGCAAGGGCTTGCAAAACCGGTGGATTATCTGCAGCAGTGACGATGTTGACCATCCAGCGATCCTGTGCAACCGAATGCCGCAGCATTAAAAAACGCCAGAAACCCTGATGGCTGCGCAGGCCGTAAGCCGGCAGTCCGGATGAAATCGCATACTGACGAACTTCATCCAGCAGCTGATTGCCCAGGTCAGGCTGCAGCAGACATCTTTTGGTATCAAATACTTTAAAAAATGTTCCGGGCACGTGCAGGCCAATACCGAAATTTTGTTTAATTTCAGGCTTTTGCATTTCGGCCGGCGTCAGCCAGCGTCTATCGGTACAGGTAAACTCCATTTTGTTGCGATATTCGTAGGTCAATGGTGAGGGTATGGTGGGATGAACCGGCAGATCTTTGATTTGTCCAATGTGCTCGAGGGACTCACGAACATGCTGCCGCTTATACGCCAGTTGAATCGCATAGTCTAAAAATTGCCACTTGCACCCTCCGCAAAAACCGCTGTATACACAGGGGGGATCGATACGGTCGGAAGAGGCTTTCAACAGCTCCAGTACCCGTGCTTCAGCATGCTTTTTTCTTTTGCGGGTGATGCGGATCAGCACCAGATCACCGGGAACAGCCTGGTCCACAAATACGGCCAGGCCGTTTATGCGGGCCAGTCCTTTGCCGCCATAAGCGATGCCGCTGATTTCAGCTTGGAGTGATCGGCCTTTTTTGATTTTCACCGGAAGGGAATCCTTTTGCTCAGGCTTTTAATGAACCACCCAAAATTCTTAAAGTTAAACATATGGTTTACAATTCATTTATTTGTAAATATTATAAATATTGACTATAAATAAATAAAACCGCACCGCAATCTGCACCTGACCCCATCAAAGCATATGGCAGTTGTCAAACAAATTCAATTTTTATCGGAAAAATACGGGTTGAAAGGTTATTTGCATCTGCCGCCGGTCGCCAAGCCGCCATTCGTCATCGGTTCTCATGGACTGTTCAGCGATAAAGACTCGCCCAAACAAATCGCACTGGCACAGCACTGCAATCGGCTCCAGATGGCCTATTTTCGCTTCGATCACCGGGGCTGCGGTGAAAGCAAGGCACCTTTTAATGCGGTCACATCATTAGAAGCACGCCGGAGCGATCTAAAAGCCGCCGTAAAAATGCTCAGATCCAGGGGCGATCTGGGCGACCCCTTGGGGCTTTTTGGCAGCAGCATGGGCGCCAGTGTCTGTCTGTCGGCAGCCCGTGAGCTGGCAGCCCGTGCGGTTGTCACCTGGGCCGCGCCCATTCGGAGTACCGATCTAATGGGGCCACAGGACCAGACGAACACCGGTTTAAAATCACCGCTGCAACGACATCCCTTTGATATTTCACCGGCCATCGCCGGTCTGCGCAACCTTCTCATTTTCCACGGAGATGCGGATCAAACCGTGCCAATTGCCCATGCTCGAGAAATCCTGGCAAGTGCGGATGATCCTAAAAAACTGGTGGTATTTCCCCACAGCGACCACCGCATGAGCCATCCGGTGGATCAACGGGCGTTTGTGCAGGAGGCTGCGCGGTGGTTTCAGACTTTCCTGAAACAATAATTGATATAAAGTATTACTTTTGTTTAATGTTTTTACTATTCGAAATAACTCTGTTTTAAGATGGGTTCTAAAAGCGCGGCGGGTCAGCACCCAGCAGCTCACGGCGCAATACATCCAGCGCAGTTGATGCAAACATCTGCTTGTGCATGCTGCGGCTGCCAAACCAAAAATGAAATCGATAGCCGCTGGTGCTTTCAGGAGTTGCCAATCCGATACAAACTGTGCCGACGGGTTTATCTTCAGTGCCGCCTGTCGGACCGGCGATGCCGCTGGTGGACAAACCATAAGTTGCAGCGGATATCTCCCGGGCGCCTCGGGCCATTTCAATCGCGGTTTCCTCATGGACGGCACCGCGGCGCTTGAGGGTTTCCGGCGAAACTTTTAATATGTCGATCTTGGCCTGATTCGAATAGCTAACACCGCCAAAGACAAAATAGGCCGAGCTTCCGGACACATTGGTCAACATGTCGGCAATCAGGCCACCGGTGCAACTTTCGGCCAGAGCCAGACTGGCTCGTTTTTGTGTGAGAAGATCGCCCACAACTTTTTCAATCGGATCGCCCTGTTGCGACAGCACATATGGGCCCATTTCTTGGGTGACCCAACGAACAGCCGCCGCCAGATCTTCATTCAGTTGCTCATCCCGGGTGCCGCTGGCATATAGTTTTACCAGAATGGCGGGAAATTGCACCTGCAATCCCATTTTGATCTGCGGAAAAATTTTCTTAAAACCGGCCAGTCGTTCAAACGTCCGGGATTCGGTTAACCCAAATGTCGACAGGGTCCGGTTCCGGTAAAATAGACGGTTGTTTCGCGTGCGTTCGATGATTTGCGGCAGGACGGCATCCGCAAGCATCCGGTGCATTTCGGCCGGTACGCCGGGAAGGAAGAAAAATTGGCAGCAACCGATTTTCAGGCAAAACCCTGGAGCCGTCCCAACCGGGTTGTGGATGCATTGCGCGCCTGCCGGCAGATACGCCTGCTTGCGACTGGCAGCGTTCATGGTTCGCTGACGGGCTTTGAAAAACGCTTCAACCGAATGCAGTGCGGATGGATCCAGATCAAGCCTGACCCCTGCTGCTTTGGCAGCGGCTTCGGCAGTCAGGTCATCTGCTGTCGGACCCAATCCGCCGGTAACAACAGCAAGGTCTGCCCGCTTGCCGATTTCTGAAAATAAGGCGCTCAAATAATCCAGGTCATCACCGACACAGGTGTGTCGGGTAACCGCAACGCCGTTTTCCTCCAGCCTGTCGGCGATATGCGCTGAATTGCTGTCGATGAGCGCACCCGTTCGGATTTCATCACCGGTCGCCACAATTTCGGCATGCATCTCTAATTTTCCCCCTGCATTTCCGATATATATGATAAATATTCATGTAGATGCATTTTTGAAATAGCTTCTATTTGGGTGGAGTCAACACAAACACCTCCGGCGGCACCTCAACGTTGACCCAGTATCGGTGTATATCAAGCAGGAAATCGATGCCGTCATCGTTGGACAGTCTTAGCCGCTGCGGCACCTCAAAGCCACCTACCTGCTGGGTGTTTTGCACTTCAGCGCGATAGCGCAATGAACCGGATCGGTGGTATACCTCCACCTTCTGAATCCGAGACAGGGTGGCATCATAGAATATTTTTTGTTGAATTCCCCACCAGCTATCTGTCAGAACCAAAGCAAATTGCTGATTTGATATTTCCTGAATGAATTCGATCGAATCGAATTCAGGTAGCGGAATCCGGCCGCTCAGCAACGCGATAACATCACTAATGGATATGGGGATCCATATAAGCTTTTTTAAGTCCGGATCACTGGTCGCCATTTTTCTGAACAGGCTCTCCTGGCCCTGGACCTCAAGGTAGTAAAGCCAGCGACCATCAGCGGCTAGTTTAACTGCCGGGTAACCGGATATCAGCACGGCAATGCTGAATTTAACAGGCCTTTCGCCTATCCAGGCGACCCGCTGGTCAAATTGAGTGAGGCCATTTTGTCTGATGGTGATGTTGCCGATCCCCTTAAAATTGACAAGCGCCTCATTTTGGGTTTTAAGGGTTGAAAGCAGGTTCCGGACCTGAGCAGTCCGTTCGACGGGGGTAACCGTCAAATCCCTGGTGGGTTTAAGTGCGGCACAGCTCGATAATAAACAGGCAATGAGGAATGCAGAAATGATCCGATACCAATTCATACCGGCTAAGAACCGTTGGTGGAGATTTCGCGAATCTTTTGTTCGAGTTTCTCTTTGTCTTTTTCTTTATACTGTAACGATTTTTTATAATATTTAAGGGCCTCGGACTTGTTGTTTAGCTTTAGATAAGCATCGCCGAGGTGCTCGAGCATAATCGGGTCATCCGGAACGATTTCGACCGCTTTTTTGAGATATTTCAAGGCCTTTTCATATTCCCCCTTTTTATAATACACCCAACCCAGGCTGTCGGTAATATATCCGTCATCAGGTTTGTATTTAAGGGCCTCTTTAATCAAGCGCTCAGCTTCATCCAGGTTCTTCCCCAGATCTGCATAGGTATATCCGAGATAGTTCAGCGCATTGGCATGTTTTGGGTCCAGTTCAATGACTTTGCGCATGGTTGCCATTGAGGATTCTTTCTTATTCCATTTATCGTAAACGACGCCGAGACGAAAATAGTAACGGGGATTATCCGGGTCGGATTCGATCGCCTGCTGAATAAAATCCTCGGCACGATCATATTGCTCCGCATCTTCATAAAACGTGCCCAGATAATATTTAAATTCGGCATTATCCGGGTCATTATCGACCGCGTCGGATAAAAGTTGAATCGCTTCTTCATTTTGTTTGTTTTCAGAAAGAATATAGGACGCATGGATAACCGCATCTTCGTAGAATCGCGATTCCGGGGCAACTTTCTGAAAGTGGCTTAGCGCTTTGGGATTATCTTTTTTCCCGTAATATGCAATACCGGCAATGTGGTTTACTTCCGAGCTATCGGGCACGGCTTTGAGCATGCCCTCAATGATCACAATGCCTTCATCATAGTTTTGGGGGTCGATATACAGTTGAATAAGTTTGATGATGACGTCAAATTCATCGATGCTGCGCTCACCCAGCCTGCTGAATATTTTTTCGGCTTGGGCCATCTTACCGGTGCTATAATAGTAATAGCCCAGCTCCATAGCAGCCCGAATATTGTTTGGGTTGCGCTTTAAAATATCCTGATACAGCTCTAGTACTTTTGTTTCATTCTTTTCTTCTTTGTAAAGCTCAAGCAGCTCATATCGCGGCTCCATAAGGCCAGGTTCGATTTGCAGCGTTTGCTCAAATTTTTCTTCGGCTTCGGCCTTTTTGCCCTGTTTGGCATAAATTTGCCCCAGGTAAAAATAACCGGTATAGTTGCTCGGAAAATGATCTAACATTTGTTTGAACACGCGTTCGGCTTGATCGAAGTTTTCAGCTTCCAGATACATCCCGCCTAAAAGTTGATAGACCTTTTCCTGTTTTGGATCGGTTGCGATGACACGCTCATAAGCATCAATTGCAGCCTGATAGTCCTTGCGCACCTGGTTAATGCCGCCATAAAGGATCAGCGAGCGCATATCATTCGGGTGGTCTTTGAGGATTCCGGCAAGTACCTCCAGGGCGGCAGCATCATCTTTATTTTGCAAATAAACGGTTGCCAATTCGCGCTTGAGGTACAGGGATTCCGAATCCAGCTCGATGGCCTGCTTGAGGGACTCAATTGCTTCGGGCAAATTACCCTTTTTGCGCTGGATCTGTGCCTCGATAAAATAATAGTACTCGTTTGCAGGTTGCTCTTTTGCCGAACGAGTAAACAAGGAGGGTATTTTGTGCGTGGCATTCGATGCGCACCCCCAGATAAAAAAAACGACCACCAATTGCATGGTCACCGCAAATCTTAGCAACTTCATGTGATGCTTGTCCTATCCGAAATGTGATCCTGAATCATGCATAACACAGAGATGTTCTAACATATCGTCACGTATTAGAGGCCCTATGATTCAATTGATTTTAGCTCAAAACGGGACCGGTTACTCGGCGCTGCTACCTTCGGTGTAAGAAGCAAAGTCCGGAATTTCCCGCTTGAAGAATTCCCTCATTTTCTTGATGATATTTTTCTCAACCTGTCGGACCCGTTCTCGGGATATGCCGTAACGGTCCCCGATCTCTTGTAACGTTACCGGGTTGTCTGAAAAAATGCGCAAATCAAATATTTCAAGCTCCCGCGGCGTCATTTTTTTTCTGAACTCCGCTATTTTATTGTGCAGCAGAACTTCGATTTCCTTTTTAGACACTTTGTCTTCGATGGATTCGGCTTCGGTACTTACAAATTCGATTCTTTCGGTTTCAGAATCTTCCTTTAGGGGCGCATCCAGGGATACATCCCAGCCATCCAATCGCTGGTCCATGTCAATGATTTCGCGCTCAGAAACACCCAGTCTTTCCGAAAGCAGCTTGGGTTTGGGTTCAAAGCCTTCGTCTATTAATTTTTGTTTTTCTTTTTTCAGCTTAAAAAAGAGCTTGCGTTGGCCTTGGGTGGTTCCAATTTTTACCAGACGCCAGTTGTCCATGATAAATTTAAGAATATAGGCTTTTATCCAGAAAGAAGCATAATAGGAAAACTTGACATTTTTGTACGGGTCAAATTTTTTAACGGCTTGCATTAAGCCGATGTTGCCTTCCTGAATCAGGTCCAGCAAATTTTGCATCCACACCCGCTGAAATTCCAGCGCGATTTTAACCACCAGCCTTAAATTAGAGGTTACCAATCGATAGGCCGCTTCTTTGTCGCCTTTTTCGCGCACCCGGATGCCCAGCTCGCGCTCCTCTTCTCGGGTGAGCAGTTTATAGGTGCTGATTTCCGTGAGGTACCGCTGCAGCGGATCAAACTTAACAAGCGCCTTCTCAGAGTGCTTGGCAACCGGTCTTTTTGGGGTCGGCGCTTGAACCCCTTTGGGCGCTTTGGCAGCTGACATCTTTTGGGCCTTTTCCGATTTGGAAGTTTTAGATTTAGCAGTCTTCGCGGCTGTTTTGAGCGGGCGTTTGGCCCGGGTGGCCGATTTCTTTGCAGCGATCCTGGTTTTTCCGGTTGTTTTTTTGGCGACGCGCTTGGTGCCTTTGACTGTCTTTTTGACCGGTGTGGCAGAAGCAGTGGTGCGCTTTGTCGATTTGCTTTTTACAGCCGTCGAGGTCTTCTTTGCCGCCAATTTTGTTTTGCTTGTTGTTTTTGGGGCAGCACGCTTCGACTTTTTGGCTGCTGTTTTAACTTTAGATGTGGACTTTTTGACTGCTTTTTTAGTTGAACGTTTTGTCGTCCTGACCGATTTTCTTGCTGAAGCTCTGGTGCTGCCGGCCTTCTTCGTGCCGGCATCTCTGGCCCCGGGGGTCTTTTTTGGGGTCTTCGAACGACGCGGCTTGGCCGTCTTTTTGACCGTTGATCGTCTGGACGGGTTCGTCTTTTTGACCACCGTTTTTGTCTTCCGGGCCGACCGCTGGACGCCGGATTTTTTTGGGACGGTTTTTTTTCTTTTAGCCGGCATTTTTTTCATCGATTATGATCTAAGTTGCGGACACAACGGGTCTTTATGCGTTTGTCCACCCGTATACCCCTGCCTGCATTTTTGTGGACAGCAAAGCGAACCTATGATATCAAAAGGGTTTACATGAGCGCCTGTAGCTCAGTCGGATAGAGCAACGGACTTCTAATCCGTAGGTCGCAGGTTCGAATCCTGCCAGGCGTACCATTTCTACCAAAGCTCCCAGTTCAACGCTCGGGAGCTTTTTGGATTGGAATCAGCACGGAATCAACTGAAGCAAAATTAAGGTAGGCCTCTCGTTCTGCCTTTTGAGTGGTTCGCCATCTCTTTATTCGTTCAGATCATATTAAATAACAAGACTTAGCAGCGAACACAAGTTTTTTCTTTTTTTACTTGCTAAAGAGCATTTTGAAAAGAAAGCGTTACAAATCAGCAAAGGATATGGTAAAGGAGAGAAATGATATAAAACTGTTTTAGTCGATGGTGGTCTTGTAGTATTTAACCCCCACCCGAAATTCAGCCAGTTCTTTGGCGGACGCAGGAAGACACCACTTGACCCTTGCAAAAAAGCCTTCATAGAACTCTGCATGGATCGAATCCGGATTATAATTTTCCATCATGATGTAAATATCAGAGCCCGGGTCTACCCCATCCGGTGTGATAAAACACATACCATCTGTTGAATGGTCACACATCACTGCATGGTAGAACTGATCGGTATTGTGGTAGGCAAAAACGATGGGGGCCTCATTTTTGATGCGATCAAACATCCTTCGATCGTTATTTTTCTTCATCACTCCCCTTTCAGGTCGGGGTTTATCGGTTCAGGATGTTTCCAGTTTGATTCGCACTCAGGGAAAAATAATTCAGGCAGGTTCGCTGGATCCATTATCAATCAAAGCGAGACGTATGTCAATCAAAAATTATAGTGATATCAACAAAATGGATGACCTGATGATTCCGCTTGGTTTTTTCGAGTCAACACAAAAACAGCCAACTTTTTTTGGCGACATCCGGCCGTCCAAGGCGGCTGGGGGGACGGATCGCCCCATCGGTCCGGTAATAATGGACAGCCAGACTGCAAATGCCGGATTTGGATTGATAAACGCAGCAAAGATCTTGAGATTGTTAAGGCATCATCTTAAGTTTGATCGCTAAACGGCCGATAGGCCAGTTAGTAGGTCTATATTAATGCTCCGGACGACACATTTTAGCGACCTGTGCTTGCCGTGTGCGCTGACATGTTGCCAACAGCCTCTGGGAGCCATCACAGAAGGAGAGAACCTTATGGGCACCAATAACATGGTTTTTTTAGAAAATTTAGAATGGTTTGACGATACGGGCCAAGAGCTGGTGCACCGTCTGCCGGAAGAAGGTTCAGGTGAAATCAAATACGGCGCTCAACTGACCGTTCGCGAAAGCCAGGCCGCTGTCTTTTTCTATAAGGGCAAAGCCGTCGGTGCTTTCGGCCCGGGCAGACACACCCTTAAAACCATGAACATCCCGCTTTTGACCAAAATCGCCAGTTTGCCCTGGGGCGGAACCAGCCCTCTGCGAGCGGAGATGTACTTTATCAATTTAAAAGTATTCACCAATCTGAAATGGGGCACCCGCGATCCGGTGGCCTTCAAAGATTCAGAGCTGGGACTGATCCGGCTCAGAGCGTTCGGTGTTTTTAACCTGCAAGTTGTCCAGCCCGTCTTGTTTGTGAATAGTTTGGTCGGCACCCAGGGTATTTTCACCACTGCTGAGATAGAAGAGTATTTAAACCGCGTGATTGTGTCTCGCTTTAATGATTATATGGGTGAAACCATCGATTCCATTTTGAACCTGCCTTCTAAATATGATGAGCTATCCCGGGGACTTGCAGAGCGCCTCGCAGAAGATTTTAGCCGATTTGGCATTTGCATGACACATCTTTACATTAATGCCATCACACCGCCGCCGGAGGTCCAGCAGGCCATCGATGATCGCAGCCGGATGGGTGTTTTTGACGACATGAACAAGCTCATGCAAATGAAGGCCGCAATGGCCATGGAAAAAGCCTCCGAATCGGAAGGGGGCTCTGGCATGGGAATGGGTACCGGTCTCGGATTAATGATGCCGGCCATGTTTGCCCAGTATTTTGCCACAGCTCAGCCTCAATCGGGGCAACAGCAACCGCAGGCCAAATGCCCGGAATGCGATAATTCCATACCGGCAAGTTCGAAATTTTGCCCGGATTGCGGCCACCAGCTATTGGTGTTTGAGCAATGTCCACGTTGTTCGAAAAATCTGACGCCGACAGCGAAATTTTGTTCGCGTTGCGGTCATTCCGTTGAGGAAAAAGAAGCAACTAAATTCTGCCCAAATTGCGGAAATGAAAATTTAACGGATGCCGTTTTTTGCAATGAATGTGGCGAAAAAATGACATAATTCGTCATAACTCGATGACGACCCATTAAGCGGTTCATTAAGGTGCCCGGAAGTCTGCGAAATCGTCCAGCCCTCTCACTTGAATGGATTTGGGTTGTGTTCAGCGGGTGCTCTGTGACACGCTGACCGAACGGAGACAAGCATTAATTTTTTAATTGAATATCAGTGCCCCCAATGCGGCGCGCCTGCCGTTATGGAAGAAACGGATCGTCTGTTTGCCTGCAAATTTTGTCGTGTGAAGTCTTATTTGGAGGCATCGGATGTGTTTCGATATATGCTACCCAGCTCAGCACCGGCGTCTAAAGAACTTTTGTATTTTCCTTATTGGCGCATAAAAGGTATGCTGTTTTCCTGTGCCGACAATGGCGTCGGCCATAAATTTGTGGATGTCAGCCATCAAGCCGTTTCATCGCCTCTTTTTCCGGTGAGTCTGGGGTTGCGCAGCCAGGCCTTGAAACTTAAGTTCATCACACCCGAAACCGAAGGCCGATTTTTGAAAATCACCCAGTCTTTAGCACGGATCGAACAAATTTTTAATGAGCGCTTCGAAAAGACACTCCCCAAACCTGTGCTGCATCATGCCCACATCGGCGAGACCATCAGTCTTATTTACGCCCCCTACTACATTGAAAACCGCATGTATGACGCTGTCCTCAACAGCCCGGTCACAGCCGCTGCCCAGGATGCCTCGGCGTTGGAGCAACTGCCAGATGAAACTCCTCAGTGGCGCATCCATTTTATAGCGACGTTATGCCCCCATTGCGGCTGGGACCTGGATGGAGAAAGGGATTCGCTGGTATTGCTGTGTAGAAATTGTACGTCGGCCTGGTATCCGGTGGGCAATCGCCTCAAACAGATCAAATTCGGCACGCATCCATGCGATAACAAAGATGCCATATATCTGCCATTTTGGCGTATTAAATGTAAAATCAAAGGATTAGAGCTTGAATCCTATGCGGACTTAATTAAGGTTGCCAATATTCCCAGAGTCGTTCAACCCGGATGGGAAAAAACCGGTTTTCGTTTCTGGGTGCCGGCATTCAAAGTGCGTCCGAAAATATTTATGCAACTTTCAAAAAATATGACCCTCGCCCAGCTACCCACCCAACTGGTCAGCGAATTGCCCGAGAACCGACATTATCGCATAAATTTACCGGTAACCGAGGCCAATGAAAGCTTAAAGGTTAATCTGGCCAGTTTTTTAAAACCCAAAAATCAGCTGATAGACATCCTACCGCTGGTCAGCATCACCGCCCGAAGCTTTGCGCTGGTGTATGTCCCTTTCATCGAAAAACACCACGAATACATCCAGCCCGATTTACAGTTTGCCGTTAACAAAAACACGCTGAAGCTGTCCGAGCATTTTTAACCCTGATTGAAAAAAATGTGGAAGCATGCAATATTTAGAACATGGTTAAACCTCAGTCGCCCACTGCGGATACCCTCATCGACCAGTATTGCAATTTTTTAGTGGTCGAAAAAGGATTGTCAAAAAAAACCCTTGAGGCTTACAGCCGGGATCTTATCCGCTACCGGAATTTTCTGGCCCAGCAAAAAAAAGGGACTTTCACGGAACATGACACCCCGCTCATCTTAAAATATTTGATTCATCTCAGAAAATCCGGTTTGGCGGCACGCTCGCGGGCACGCCATCTGGTGGCCATCAGGGGGTTCTATCGATTTCTGGTTCAGGAAAAAATTTTGCGCCACAATCCGGCCAAACTGGTAGACCTTCCAAAAACCCGCTTAGCATTGCCCGATGTTTTGTCGCGAGAGGACATTGAACGTTTGCTTCAGGTGCCGGACACCGACAAACCGCTTGGCGTCAGGGATGCCGCCATGCTTGAACTGCTTTATGCAGCTGGACTGCGTGTATCGGAACTCGTTCACGTTAAGCTACAGGATATTAATCTGGAGGCCGGTTTTGTGCGTATCTTTGGCAAAGGTGCCAAGGAAAGAATCGTGCCCATCGGCATGCAGGCCAAAGAAAAAATCGAAATCTACCTCAAGACCGTCAGGCCAGAACAGCTAAAGCAAAGCTCCAGTCCCTTTGTGTTTATTGCCCGGGCCGATCGGCCGATGACGCGCCAGGGATTTTGGAAACTGCTGCGGCGTTACGCAGTGAAGGCGGGTCTTCACAAAAACATTACGCCCCACAGTCTGCGACACTCCTTTGCCAGCCATCTGCTCGAAGGCGGCGCCGATTTGCGGGCAGTGCAGGTCATGCTGGGGCATGTCGACATATCAACCACCCAAATCTATACACATGTCACCCGTGATCATCTTAAACAACTGCATCGCAAATTTCATCCCCGCGGATAAAATCCTAAGCGGATAAATGCAAAAACCAAGCGGCTGCCCGGTCTTGAGTGCGTAATGCCCTGCAAGGCGATGGCGCAGGTTGAATTAAATGGGTCGATGATGTGTAAAAAGCTTCAGGCAGTCGCTGGTGAACCTGGAGGATGATATCGGCGGGAATCTGATCATAATAGGCCTGGGCAATACCGCCGGCGATACAGGCCATGGTATCGCTGTCCCCTCCCAGCGAAACAGCCCGGCGGATTGCATCTTCAAAATTCTTTGATCCCGGAGCGGGATGCTTTTGAAAAGAGTCGGAATGCGGTTGATTTAATCGGGTTGTGCTCGAAAACCGACCCGATCATATCTCCGGCAATAGCCCCTATCATATTCAGTCGGCGCGGCTATCCACCAGAGTCGGCATGGCGCATAGATCAACTTGCTCGATGGAGGAAACAAAAATTTTACAGGGTGGACAAAACTTTTTGGGTTTGCCCCGTCCGGTCCAAATCAGCTTCATTCGATGATTGCTGCCGCATTTTGGGCAGACGCAATTAACCGTCAGGGGTTCTCTCAAATTGATTCGACGAACAACGGTTTCCTCGTCTTTTAACAAAGGGTTTTTTTTGGGTGCGGCCATTTTAATTTCTCCTTCGGTTAGAAGATTTAAAATCTGTTGATTCGCCTGCTTACGTCACCCCCTTTTGATGGACCGCTCCTTTCCACTGGCTTTAGCGCGTTTTTTTGGGCCTCTCTCGGCAGCGTATCTCACGATGGCAGCCTGCGAGTACGCCCAAATGCTGTTGGCCCTGCTTTTATGTGGTCCGATACTTCCTGAGAAGATCTTTGATCGCTTCTTCGAGCAAAGCGCCCAATGACTTATCCAGATCGACGGCAAGGTGTTTGAGCGCCTTGAGAATTTCCTGATCGATCCGCGTTGAAAAGGTCTTCTTCTTACCCATGAAATAAAACTTATAATACATTAAAATAGAAATCAAGAAAAAAATAATTATTATTTGATTAATTGTTTAAATATATAATGCTAGCATTATTGATATTGGGATTCGCCAGCGGCCCGAAGCGAGCCTGCCGTGGGAGGGTGGTTGAGAATGTCGCTTTATTTCAACAGGTCTACGGGTATGATCCTGAAGGTGCCCTGCCCCATGGCCAAAAGTCCACCTTCGGAATTATGGATATCAGCGCGCACAAAGCTGGAACGTCCGGTTTTGTGGGTACACCAGGCAGAGCACAAAAACACATCGCTTTGAGCGGGTTTCACATAATGGATATCGATGTTGATCGTGGTGCAATTGAAACCGTCATCCAGCAGTGACCATACGGCCCATGCCATGGTGGTATCCATGAGTGTAAACAAAATACCGCCATGGGGTTGTTCCGGAAAAGGCCAGCAGACAGCCGGTTTCGGTTTTAGACGCGATCGCGATTTGCCGGCGGCAGCTGCCTCAATCACAATCCCCAGCGTCTGGTAAAGCGAATTGCTGTTCATCCGATCTAAAACGGTGTTTGTTATTTCCATGGGGTTCGCCTTTCTGATGCAGTTCAATCGAAACACGGTTGGGTGCCCGTTGGAAACGCTGATATATCCAAACGGGGCCGCCGCGCAGATTACAGCATACCTGCCAGGTGACTGCAACCCCAAAGGCCCAAAAGTCGCCCTTTCTTGCCTGCGCTTCGTTATCTTGACAATTCCCTTGTGCAGGTGTTACTGGCAGGTCCGGAACCGGTACAGCAGTTTGCTGCTAAATGAGTTGCATAACAGACGACACGGTAGGCAGACTTTTTGACTGTTTTATTGATTATTATCGGATTCATTTTAGCGCTTGCGGGCATGGTCGGCTGTATCCTTCCAATCCTGCCGGGACCGCTTTTGAGTTTCTGCGCTCTAATGCTTCTATCCTGGATAAACAATTGGCAAATCTTCAGCCAGACCTTTTTGCTTGTTATGGGCGTCGTTACAGTCTTATTAATGCTGTTGGAATACGTCGCCCCTGCACTGGGCGCAAAAAGATATGGTGCCTCCAAACGCGGCCTCTGGGGATCGGCCATTGGTATGATTATCGGCATATTTTTTATCCCGCCCTGGGGCATGATTGTGGGCGCCTTTATTGGAGCTCTGGCGGGTGAGCTGGCAGCCGGAAAATCAAGTCGCAATGCGTTGCGTGCCGGCTGGGGCATCCTGATTGGAAATGTGATGGTCGTCGGGCTGAAGCTGGCTTTCACGGCAGTCGTTCTCTTTTATTACATCAAAGGGATATTTTAAGCGCACAGGACTTATTTTTGGCTGACAAAACGCAACAAGCATTTGCCAGAATCCGGTATGCATTTTTTCTTGACCTTAAATAACCATTTGTTTTAAAATTTCGGCTCTAAACACAACAGGCGCTTGAAACCATCATCACAAAGAATAGAGAGGAGGATTACGTTTTGCCGAACGGAGTTGTAAAATGGTTTAGTAATCGGAAAGGATATGGCTTTATCGAGCAAGAAGACGGTGAGGATATATTTGTGCACCATTCAGCGATCAATATGTCCGGGTTTCGCACACTCTCTGAAGGCGATCGGGTTACATTTGAGATTGAAGTGGGCGAGCGAGGACCGGCTGCAAAAAATGTAGAAAAACAATCAGATTAAATCTGGACCCCATTTACAGGCATCTCGAGGCACAGCGTCGAGATGCCTTTTTTTTGCAGTTATTTTCCGCAGCAATCCTTGGTCGCTATCGAATTTTCTGGATGGTTTCCGGGTGCTTCAATCCGGCGCGCTGTTTCACCCGTAACAACCCCGGGCTGTTGTGCATATACATCAATGGAGAAGAATAGCCTGCTTTGATAAAAAGCGTTTCAATGGAATCAAAAATTACCGGCTTATCCGGCCAGGTAAAATGTTTTTTCTTAAGCTTTAATGCTTCCCACTCTTTCCGGATTTCGGGTGCAGGATCAAATATCTGCTGTTGCGCCGGTTCACAAATGAACAGTTCACAGACGATTGGTTTGAGCTGCCAGCGGCAACCGTCAGGCCCGAGATAAATGCATTTATATCCCCTGTTGGGCATTTGCAGGGCATGGATGAGCGCACGGATTTGTTCGGTGCTTGAAACCAGCGTGTTGATCACCACATCTGCAAAAAAGGTAATAATCCCCTCTCTTGAACAACAAGCACTGAGTCGGCTCTGGTAGCACTTTTGAGTGCAAACGCCTGCCAGATATGACTTTAAAAAGGCATTGACCTCTTGACGATAGGCCCGGTATTCAACCGTCAGGTCCGTCAGCAACCGTCGGTCAGATGCCGGCATGGAGTGAAGATGGCTGCGGACCATCTCCACTGCTTCTAGCTGTTCCTGCTGATAGGTGCTCATTTATCACCCGATTTGATCAATTGCTTGTCTTATCTTAACGAAATAAGCAGTGGCAATGAAATGCGCCCGCCTTTCTGATCGAATGAGCAAGGCACGAATTAGAAGAAGCAGCTCAAAGGCTATGCTCCTTTAAACTGCTTCTTCTAAAAAGTTGTATCCAAATAAGATGTTGTTTTTATTTTGCGCCCACGTAAATTCCTCTGCCGATCTTTTTGATTTTTCCTTCTTTTGAAGCTCTAAAAATGATATTTCTAACTTTTTTATCCTGAAATCCCGTTTTCGCTTTTAACGTGGGAACATCCACACCTTTTCTGGATCTTCTGACAATCTTTAGAATTTGTTCTGTTGCCGTCATCTGCGGCGATCTTCTGCGCCCCTTTGTTTTACTGGCAACCGCTCTGGGTTTGCTTTTGGCTTTTGCGGTTCTGCGCTTTACTTTCCGAGCTGCTTTTGGTCGTTGCGGTTTTTCATAATCCTGCAATAATTTTTCTAACTTCTTTTCAAGAACTTTGATGCTTTTTTTTACGGCTTGCAAATCTTTTTTTAAAATGGCCATAATATCCATCCTCCTTATAATAATTGATCTGATGTTTTACTTCTACGATCCGAATATTGCATATTTTAACACAAAAATTAAGAAAAACAACCCTTACCGAATATACTCTCTAGATTGTTTTTGCTAGTAGTTAAATTAATTTTTAGAAGTTTATCTGCGGAATACTATTTTGTCAAGGAATAAACATAGAAAGATAAAAAGATTTTGAGCAATAAAATCGCTTTTATGACAGCGAAGAAATACAGTCGACAATATGGGTACAACCCATAAACACTATCAGAAGATGCGCATCTTAAGATCTGCAAAAACGATTGTTTCTGTGCGGCAATGCTTGACAGACGTATTATTTTATGGGGTAAAATAAAATTCATGATAAGCAGATTTTGATGTCTCAAATCATAGCATGCAAAACCGAAAATAAAATTATGCTGGCTGGCTATTGCGCCAAAAACCAGATGAATCCATTTCAGTTATATTTGATCTGGACCAAGAAGAAATTACCGCTTGAAAAGCAAACTGCTGTCAATGAAGATGTTGCAGGACCATTTTCTTTTGGATCCATTACGCCTGATGGATTTGGTGAGCTTTCCGACTAAGCATCTTGCAAAAACCATCGATTTTGATATATATGCCCCTTTCACGTCTGACGTCCGGCGGCCTGAAAGACATGCATGTCGGCTTAAATGATCGGTTGAATTATGGCTCTGCAGACACTGTTTCTGCATAGGGGGGGCAATTGATGCAATTAACAGATCTGGCACCGCTTGAATGTTGGATTGAACTTGAAAAAGATATCCATCAAAAGTCCGGATTGGATGTCAATGTTTTTGATACCAAAGGGTATCGAATTTCAGAATTGAAAAACTGGGCCAATCAATTATGTCCGGCCATCAAAGCGACCGATAAAGGCCAGAGCTTTATTTGCGCCCCGGCGCATATGAATATCGCCACCATGGCAATGCGCTCAAAACAGACGGTTATCGAGGAATGTGACGCGGGGTTGCTCAAATTGGTCGTGCCAATTTTCGCGGGCGAGGAGTTTGTCGGTGCAGTCGGCGCGTGTGGCTTTCTGCTCGACGATGGAGAGGTCGATCGTTTTCTGGTTAACAAAATGACGGATATCAGCGAAGCCGATATTGAAAGTTTGGCTACCGGTATACAGAGCATATCAACGGCCAAAGCACAGGCACTGGGGCAATATATCATGAATCAAATTAATGCCATCGTCAGCCCCGCATGATTGCCGCAAGAATCGACATTGTTTATGGACGGCCAAATGGTTGCTGCGTGCCGGCTGAGAATTTGGAAAACCTTCTGACATTTGCTTCGGTTGACCGAGGTCTTTTGTTTGATAATGATGACAGGGCAAACGAGCGTTCTTTTCACCCCCAACCGCCAACCGGCGTAACATTCGGCGAGCGACCCTCATGGATAAAGCAATTATCGCAATTTTAGGACAGGACAGGCCCGGTATCGTCGCTGCTGTCTCCAAGATTCTATTCGAGCAGGATTGCAATATTGAAAATGTGAGTCAAACAACGCTTCAATTCGTGTTCGCCGGTATTTTCATCATTACAATGCCGACTGATCTTCCGGTTGAATCTTTACACCAGAATTTAGCTGCTGCGCTGGCACCGCTGGGTCTCAAGGTCCATATCACCTTGTTTGAAGCCACAACCACACCGGTTTCGCCGCCACTTAGCGAGGCTTATATCGTAACAACCAAAGGGCCGGATCGTAAGGGACTGGTGGCCGGTATCAGTGAAGTGATTGCTCGATTTGAGGGTAACATCACCAATCTGCAGGCGGTTTTCAAGGGCGGAGACGACCCGGGTGATAATATCATGATTTACGAGGTTGATGTGCCACCTCAAACCGATCAGCAAGCGCTTTACCAAGAATTAAAAAAACGCGCTCAGGAATTGGCACTGGACATTGATATTCAACATCGCAATATATTTGAGGCCATCCACCGCGTATAAAAGTTACAGAAAACAGAGGTCAGAGAACAGATGACAGAAGTCAGAGGCTGGAAAACAGATGGTATGGACTGGCGGATGAAATCCCCATCAGTCCTCTGTTTTCTGAAGTACTCTGTCATCTGTCCTCTGATAAGGAATAGAAAAAAATGCTGACACAAAGAGAAATTCTTTCCACGCTCGAGATGCTTAAAAATGAGCACCTGGATGTGCGCACCGTAACCCTGGGTATTAATCTGCTGGATTGTGCCAGCCAAAATCTGGAAAACCTGACGCATAAGATCCGCACGCGTATTAACCATTATGCCGCCAATTTGGTCAGTGCCTGCGATTATATCGGACAAAAATACGGCATTCCCGTTGTCAACAAAAGAATAGCTGTCAGCCCCATTGCTGTGGTCGGTGCTGCCATGTCGTCTTCTCAAATGATCGCGGTGGCGAGGGTATTGGACGAGGCGGCTGAGGCAGTCGATGTCGATTTTATCGGCGGATTCAGCGCTCTGGTTGAAAAAGGAATCGCCCGCGGCGATATGGCTTTGCTTGAGGCCATTCCCCATGCTTTGGCTGAGACCCAACGCGTCTGTGCTTCGGTTAATGTGGCCTCAACTAAAGCCGGCATCAACATGGATGCGGTTTTGCAGATGGGCCAAGCCATCAAGCAGGCTGCACAACTGACCGCTGACAGTGATGGTATCGCCTGTGCCAAGCTTTGCGTGTTCGCCAATATTCCTCAAGACATTCCGTTTATGGCCGGTGCCTATCTGGGGATTGGTGAAGCCGATGCAGTCATCAACGTCGGGGTCAGTGGACCGGGAGTCGTAAAGAAGGCCGTTGAACGCGCCCTTGAAACCGATGACCAACTGGATCTTGGACAGCTCTCAGAATTAATTAAAAAAACGGCCTACAAAGTCACCCGGGTGGGTGAACTCATCGGCCGGGAGGTTGCCGATTACCTGAATATTCAATTCGGTGTTGTTGATCTGTCGCTCGCTCCGACTCCCAACGTCGGCGACAGTGTCGGTGAAATTTTTCAGAGCCTGGGTCTGTTAAGTATCGGTGTGCCCGGAACGACGGCAGCTTTAGCGCTTATCAACGATGCCGTCAAAAAAGGCGGTGCATTCGCCAGTTCACGGGTGGGCGGGTTGAGTGGTGCCTTTATCCCGGTGAGCGAAGATCTCAATATCTCAGAAGCGGCTCGCAAGGGTTATATCGGGCTCGATAAACTGGAAGCTATTACGGCTGTGTGCTCTGTCGGGCTGGATATGATTGCCCTGCCGGGTGATACGACCGCAGAAACGATTGCCGCCATTATGGCCGATGAAATGGCAATCGGTGTTATCAACAACAAAACCACAGCGACGCGTCTTATACCGGTTCCCGGGAAAAAAGCCGGAGACAGCGCTTATTTTGGAGGTCTACTGGGCCAGTCCACCATTATTGCGGTAAACAATGGCAGCAATCCGAATCCATTTGTTCGGCGCGGCGGCCTCATCCCGGCACCTTTGCAAAGCTTGACAAACTGAATTATCTTTATCTCTTTTTTTAATTCTGGTCATGACACCGTTAAAAAAGACATCTCCCCCAGCAGCGATGCCCGGCTCAAAACGTCGGGTCCTGGTAGATGTCTTCAAATTCTTAATCGTTATGGCAGCCCTTGGCTGGTTGATCTCAAATGGTACTCGGCAATTGGGATATAACTGGCAATGGTACCGGGTGCCTCAATATATTGTGGCAACGATTGACGGTCAGGCCGCAGCCGGACCATTGATTCAGGGCTTGCAAATAACGATCCGCATTACGGCCATCAGCCTGTTGCTGGCCTTTGTTTTTGGATTATCCAGCGCCTTGATGCGGCTTTCGCGTTCGTTTCTGGCCCGAAGCATTGCCCGGGCGTATCTTGAAATTATTCGCAACACCCCTCTGCTGGTTCAACTATTTTTTATATACTTTGTCCTGGGACCGGTATTGGATATCAGTGGATTTACATCAGCCGTGCTGGCGTTAAGCCTTTTTGAGGGCGCCTATGCATCCGAGATATTTCGGGCCGGGATTGTCTCCATTCAGCGCGGGCAGTGGGAAGCCGCTTTCAGCATCGGTCTCAATACCTACCAGGCGTACCGTTTTATTATTTTGCCCCAGGCGCTGAGACGAATTTTGCCGCCTTTGACCAGCCAGGCAATTTCTCTGATCAAAGATTCCGCTCTGGTCAGCACCATTGCCATTTATGATTTAACCATGCGCGGACAGACAATTATTGCTGAAACCTTTCTGGTCTTTGAAATCTGGTTCACTGTTGCTGCGATCTACTTGTCCATTACGATGCTGTTGTCGGCTGCTGTTTCTTATATGGAAAAGCGATTAAAGCTGGAAGCCTATTAGAAACATTGTTTTAACTTTTTCGATGTCACGCTGTATTTCATATTCAATTGACAATTTATCCACTTTTAAAAGGGAGGTCGTCCATGCAAAAACAAAACTGGTTGCTGGCAATCACTATAATCCTGTCTATCATCATGGGCCTTGCCTGCCTATCTTCCGCCGGAGAGCTCCAACAACAGCTGGTACAGGAAAGTACAGTCGAGCAGGTCATCAAACGCGGAACGCTGCGGGTGGGCATGTCCACCTTTGTGCCTTGGGCCATGAAGGACAAGACCGGCAAACTCATTGGTTTTGAAATCGATGTCGCCCGTCAGCTGGCTGCTGATATGGGGGTAAAGATCGAATTCGTTCCAACCAAATGGGCTGGAATTATTCCGGCGCTGCTCACCGGCAAATTTGACGTCATTATCGGTGGGATGAGTGTCCGACCGGATCGCAATTTAAAGGTCAACTTCACCCTGCCCTATGATTACGCCGGACAGTCTATTGTAGCCAATAAAAAGATGGCGGCCGGCTTCAGCCGTCTGGAAGATTTTAACCGGCCCGATGTGACCATTGCTGCCCGCCTGGGCTCAACGGCTGCAGATGCTGCCAATAAGTATATGCCGGCTGCGCAAAAAAAATTTTTTGATGACGAGGCCCAGGTAATCCAGGAGGTGGTAAACGGCAGGGCGCATGCAGCCGTTGCTTCCGCGCCCCTGCCCGCTTTTCAGGCCATCAAATATCCCGATCAGCTTTTTTTACCGATAACCGGCACCTTCACCAAGGAGCCCATCGGTTTTGCCGTCAGAAAAGGAGACTTTGACACCCTCAATTATTTCAACAACTGGATTCGCGTGACAGAAGCCAAAGGATGGCTTGCCGAACGAAAACACTACTGGTTTGAGACCAAAGATTGGGAAGATAAGATAAAATAGGCAAACAGTGGTACTCGCTAAACCCAAAATAACCCCCATTGATATCATTTTAGGCAGTCTGATGGGCGCGGCTGTCTTGTTTATCGCTTACAAGGTTTCAATCGGTCTCAAATACACCTGGAACTGGGGTACCATGCCCCAGTATTTTATTCGCTTCGATCCGGATACCCGTCAATGGGTCCCCAACGTGCTGCTGGAAGGGTTTTTGACCACGATCCGATTGAGCCTCTGGGCCACTTTACTGGCCACCCTCATCGGGGTCGTGATGGGAATGCTGCGTGTCAGTCGAAGTCTTTTTAAACGCCTGCTGGCAGGCAGTTATGTCGAATTGACCCGCAACTTGCCACCCCTGGTGTTGGTTTTTATATTTTATTTTTTTGTCAGCGACCAGATCCTGCCGGTCCTGGGAGTCGAAGAATTTGTTCGCTCCCGCAGCGAATCGACCCAGGCGTTGATGACGTTCTTGTTTGCCGCCCCACCGCTGTTTAGCGCCTTTATATCAGCGTTGATCACGCTTTCGATATTTGAAGGCGCCTACATGACCGAAATCGTTCGCGCCGGCATCCAGTCCATTGAAAAAGGCCAATGGGAGGCTGCGGACGCGCTGGGATTGTCCAGATGGCACCGAATGCGGCTGATTATCTTGCCTCAGGCCATCCAGCGCATCCTGCCGCCTCTGGCCGGGCAATTTATCTCAACCATCAAAGATTCGGCTATTGTCTCGGTTATTTCGATTCAGGAACTGACCTTTCAGGGTATGGAGCTCATGGCAACAACCTACTTTACGTTCGAAATCTGGATTACCATAACGGTCATGTATTTGATGCTGACGCTGGCGTGCTCTCTGGGAGTGGCTAAGCTCGAACACACCCTTAGCAAAAAGAGGGCATGAAAAACCCCGTGACATGGACTTGGTTCACGGGGTTGTCATAGACTCATGTTTTGGGTCGCCAGGCGCAAAAATCATGAACCTGTAAATAATATATTATTTTACCGTAACCACCGGGCAGTTGGCCTGCAGTACGACATACTGGGCGGTCGAGCCCATCAGCAATTTACCGACTTTTGATCTGCGCTTGACGCCCAAGATAATTTCGCCGATCCGATTCTCTTTGGCGAATTCGACCAGATCCTCACCGGCTGAAAGGCCGCGAATCAGCAGGTGCGTGTTGCAGGGAATATCGGCTTCCTTAAACAGGGATTTGGCATATTCTAAGCCCCGCTCGGCCTGTTCAATCTCTTTTCTTTCAGATTCTGTACCTGTTTGCATGGATGTAACCACTTCAACGGATGCACCGAAAGCCTTTGCATGGGATTTGGCCAGCTTCAGGGCGTCTTTTGCCGAGTTGGTTCCATCATACCCGACCAGTATCTTCATCTTTTCCTCCTTTACCTGCAACACTAAACCGTTCAATGGCACCATCTGTCAGACAGCTGCCCGTTTATACCGCATATCATAAATAGTTCCGAGTCAACGACCACCCGCACAGCGGGTGGCTTGGATTTTAGCGCCAAAAGCGGTAAAATACGGGCACGCAGGGCCCCGATCGTTGCGGGTGAAACCGGGTGCAAAGCATCCGGTTTGGAAACCCAATCAAAGGATGGCGGCATAAGCGCTTGTAGCAAAAAAACCTTCCGCAAACGGAACGTTTTTTTGCCAATCGCTATACGAGGGGCTCCGACTTTAGTTTCCTCTTAACATAGACAAAAGCAAACGTCCACTCAAACCGCATTATACCACCACGGGGAAGCGCCTTGATCGGATTACCCTTCTTTTTGAATGGCGCCGATAACAGCCCGCATGAAGGCCGGCAGATCATCCGGCGTTCGACTGGTGATTAAATTACCATCGACAACTACCTCCTGATCGACCCATTCCGCTCCGGCATGCACCAGATCGTCTTTGATCGCAAAAAAAGAGGTTACGGTTTTGCCCGCTAATATTTTGGCTGACGCCAGCATCCAGCCCGCATGGCAGATGGCGGCAACCACTTTGCCGCTCGTGAACAGATCCCTGACCAGTTGCACCATCTGGGGATATCGTCGCATAATGTCCGGGGCATAACCGCCAGGAATCACAATGGCATCAAAATCAGCTGATGTTACCTGATCGATGCTCGCATCCACCTTAACTTCGGTGCCCGGCTTTCCCGTATAGGTTTCGGCACTACCCGACCCCACGACGACGACCTGGGCACCGGCTTCTTTCAAGCGGTAATATGGATACCAAAACTCAAAGGTATTAAACAAAGATTCAACTGGAATGACCACTTTTTTCCCCTGAAGCTCCATTTTTCCTCCCTTGTATTCGATATTATATCAGTAGTATTTATCGATTAGTTAAACTTAAATATTAATAATTTTGAATTTATGTATACATAATGGAATCAATGTATCCCATATAATTGATTCAAATATAGGCATGATTCCAGGCATGTCCATGGATAGACATCGTTGCCATTGCACCGACATTAATTTAAACGAACATATGCAAAAACCAACTTATAGTGCTGATATCTCATCAGATATACTACCCAATGTGTTTTCACGTGAAACGCGATCAACATGGAGCATGGATTTGCAAGGTATGCGGCAATATCATTTTTAACTGGCTTTCAGTTTCAATATAGGGTACCCATTTGGGGCACCGATGATACGCATAACCGACACATTGTTTATCGATGAATCCGACATTCAGTTGGATTTTGTGCGTTCATCCGGACCGGGCGGCCAAAACGTGAACAAAGTGTCCACTGCCGTGATGTTGCGTTTCAATGTTAAGCAATCAGATACGCTGCCCGAGGACATTCGGGATCGCCTGCAATACATTGCCGGCAAAAAAATGACCGAAGAGGGGATCCTGATCATTAAGGCGAATCGTTACAGGAGCCAGGCAAAAAACCGCAAGGACGCCATTGAGAGACTGGTTGCGCTGATCCGCCAGGCAACTGTCAAGCCCAAAGCCCGGCGCAAAACCAGACCATCCCGCGCCGCCAAAGAACGTCGCTTATCTGCTAAAAGAAAGCTCAGCGAAATCAAACGTCGCCGCCGCAGGGTCAATGCCTCCGAGGATTCCTGAAATATGGCAACAAACCTTGATCGCATCAATGCGGTCAGCAAAGTGGTTGTGTTAGATCCGAGATCCCAAAATGGTCATCACATTAGATCCTGCTGATGCATATTTGATCGGCGTGATTTCCGACACCCACGGTCACCTGCCGTCCGGTGTAGCGAAAGCCTTTCAGAAAGTTGACCTTATTATCCATGCCGGTGACATCGGCGATGAAACGGTTTTGGCCAAACTGGAAAAGATAGCGCCGGTTTTGGCCGTGCGGGGCAATATGGATTATGGAAACTGGGCCAGCCAGTTGGCGACAACTGAAATCCTTCAGATCGGCCCTGTGGCGCTGGCTGTGACCCACATCGCCGGCCGCCTGAATGAAGATCCGCAAAAAGCCGGTTTTAAAGCTGTCATCAGCGGTCACACCCATCGCCCGGATGTCTATAAAAAAAACGGGATCACCTTTATCAACCCCGGAAGCGCGTCATATCCCAAATTCGGTCAACCGGGTTCGGCCGCCGTCATTCACATCAAAGGCGCCGACCTGAGCGTAGAATTTATCCGCCTTAAGGGCTAAAACCATCTGAAAGGAGACTCTTGCAATGGGGGGATTGTTTGGTTGTGTGTCCCAAAATGACTGTTTGAGTGATCTATTTTACGGTACCGATTATCATTCCCACCTGGGTACCAGGCGCGGCGGACTGGCAGTTTTGAATTCGAAAGATTTCTCGCGATCGATCCATAACATCGAAAATGATTATTTCAGGTCTAAATTCGAGTCCGATTTACCGCAACTGCATGGACACCAGGGTGTTGGCGTCATTAGCGATCATGACCCGCAACCCCTGATCATCGGCTCCCATCTGGGAACCTTTGCAATTGTGACGGTCAGCAAAATTAACAACATCGAGACGCTGGCCGCCAAGGCTTTTCAGAGTAAACGGCATTTTTCAGAAATGAGCGGTGGCGAAACCAGTCCAACCGAACTGGTGGCCATGTTGGTCAGCGAGGCCGAATCCTTCGAAGACGGGATCCAGCATGCCCAACAAGCCATCAAAGGCTCCTGCTCGATGCTTTTGCTCACCGAAGACGGCATTTATGCAGCGCGCGATAAATTAGGGCGCACTCCCGTAGTGATCGGCAAAAAGGAGGGGGCGTATGCAGCGGCATCGGAATCCTGTGCCTTTCCGAACCTGGGCTATGAGCTGGAAAAAAATCTGGGGCCCGGTGAAATCGCCTTGATAACGGCCGAGGGTATCGAGCAAAGAAAACCACCCCAAGACCAGATGCAGATCTGCGCTTTTTTATGGGTTTACTATGGGTATCCGGCGACCAGCTACGAGGGCATCAATGTGGAAGCCACCCGTAACCGTTGCGGCAGGCTCCTGGCCCAAAATGATAGCGTTGATGTCGACTTTGTCGCCGGTATCCCGGATTCTGGCATCGGGCACGCCATCGGGTATGCCCACGAAAAAAATATCCCATATGTCAGACCTTTTGTTAAGTACACACCGACCTGGCCCCGCAGCTTTATGCCCCAGAATCAGAGCATCCGGGATCTGGTAGCCAAAATGAAACTGATCCCCATAAAAGAGCTGATCGAAGGCCGCAGAATCCTTTTTTGCGAGGACTCGATCGTGCGCGGCACCCAGCTGCAGGATACCATTCAAATTTTATACGAGTACGGCGCCAAAGAAGTCCATATGCGACCGGCCTGCCCTACCCTCATTTATCCTTGTGATTTTTTAAACTTTTCAACGTCACGCTCAACGCTGGATTTGGCCGGCCGCAAAGCCATCGCCGAACTGGAAGGCACCGAGGATAAACATTTAGCCCAATTTGCCACAGCCGGATCGGAAAAAAACCTGGCAATGGTCGATCGAATCAGACAGCGACTGAAACTGACCTCCCTGCAGTACCAGAAACTGGAAGACCTCGTTGCCGCCATCGGCATGCCCAAGGAAAAACTGTGCACGCATTGCTGGGACGCCAGCAGTTATTTTTAGTTAGCTCCGGATCAAATGATCAAAATAAGAAGATAAATGCTTCAACATGATTGAATTGAGGCAGAGAATGCACACATAATTTTGACTTCCCTGTCAAATTTGATATAATTTTTTTACATTAAGACACTCGCATCAGCGGTTCTGCTCTATCCGTTAAATGGGAGTTGCTGTTTTCTTTTTTACCAACAAGTCTCTAAAAATTCATTTTGAGGGAGGGTGACAAAAGTGACAGCAGATAAAGCATTGACGGAACATGCCGAAAAAAGGGGATATGAACGCTATAATTGTGAAGCCCCCATCAAATGGTCCTATTTTAACCAGAACAGATTCTTCGATGCCAAAATTCTAAATTTTAGCAGAAACGGCCTTTATTTTGAAACGTCCTATGAGATAGGACCGAAAGCGACTATTTTCATTCGGTTGCAAACTCTTGTTACGAAAAATGCGAGTATAACCGAAAAAGAGTATTTAAGAACCGTGTCTATTGGCGAAGTCAGATGGTGCCATGAGATATCCAAGGATGATATAAACTATTATGCGGTTGGCGTCAGACATTCTGATGTGAAATAGCGGGCGCTTTCATTTTCATGCCGGCAAAACTCCCTGCCATGTGACACGCGTTTTCTATCCATTGCAGAACCTTTTTCCAGCCTATTTGTAACCAGATGTTTATCAAATACATATGACATCGATAAGATATCTACATCAGAATGGGCAAGCGCGGTCCACTTTCTAATAGAGATTTTTTATGATGATAAGCGATCGCTGCGAATCCGTCGAAGGCAGTTGGTATTTTTCAATTCCAAGAGAAAAGCGCTCGCCCAAAATCTCAGCACACAACGTATCTAATTCGGTCTGATCGATCGCCCCTTTCATTCCTATGATCTTTCCTCGCTTTGCCAGTAGCGGCAGGGCGGTGTTCACAAAAGAAGTTAAATCAGACAGCGCTCGGCTGATGATGACATCAAAAGTACTTGTAAGTTCTGGATGATGTCCAAGGTTTTCAGCGCGGATGTGAAGGGCTTCACTTTGATCAAGGCCTAGTGACCGGATCACATGCTTTAAGAAATTGACCTTTTTGCGGGTGCCATCGATCAGCAGCAGGGACAGGGACGGATTGAAGATCTTGAGCGGTATTCCCGGAAAACCCGCTCCGGAGCCGATATCGAGTAAGCGGACCCTGTCGGGAACGAATCGGGCAGGTGCCAGCGAGTCCAAAAAATGCCTTATGGCGATATCGCGGGAATCAGTGATGGCGGTCAGATTTATTTTACGGTTCCAGTGGAGCAATTCGGCAGCATGGGCGGCAAACGCAGCGCTGATGCGCTCATCGATTGCGATGCCCAGCTGTTGGGCGCCGTCGATGATAAAATTTTGCCACTCGCGGGAACCAATTTCCATCAATTAATACAAACCCGTCGCACCTCAGCCATGTCGGTGTAACCTTTAAAAACTTTCATGATGCCATCCTGCCGCAGTGTGGACATGCCTTCCTTCATGGCCTGGGCAAACAGCATTTCGGTGCTGGCCTGCTTTTTGATCATCAGTTTAATTTTGGGTGTGCCTTCCATGAGTTCGTGGATACCCATCCGGCCGCGGTAACCGGTGTTGGAGCAGGCATCACAGCCGGCAGGCCGGTAGAGGGTTGTGTCCGGGTCGTATTCAATGCCGGTTTGCGCCCAAAATTTTTCGCCGTAATCCACGTAGATCATCTCAAATTCATCTTTGGTCAACGGATATTCTTCCATACATTCTTTGCACAACCGGCGCGTCAGCCGCTGGGCCAGCACTCCCAGAAAGGCGTCTGAAAAATTGAGGGGATTGAGCCCCATATCCAGCAGGCGGGTGATGGTTTCCGGTGCACTGTTGGTGTGCAGGGTCGAAAAAACCAGGTGGCCGGTCAAAGAAGCCTCTATGCCGATGGAGGCCGTCTCCTCATCTCGCATTTCCCCGATCATGATGACGTCCGGATCGGCCCGGAGGAAGGCTCGCATCACCCGCGCAAAATCCAGCCCGATTTTGGGCTTGACCTCTACCTGACGCAGTCCGCCCTGGGTAATTTCGATCGGATCTTCGGCCGTCCATATCTTGATACCGGGTTTGTTGATGTAGCTGAGAATTGCATGCAGTGATGTGGTTTTACCCGAACCGGTGGGTCCCACCGCCAGCACCAGTCCGTAAGGCTTGGCGATAACGCGTTTCATGACTTTGGTGTTGCGCTCGGTCATGCCCATCTCGTCAAGCGCCATTGCACCGGCCGAAGCCAGAATTCTGAGAACCACATCTTCAAATCCACCTTGAGTCGGCAGGGTGGCAACGCGGAGTTCAAACGTCGGCACCCCCTTGCGTTTGAATTTAATCTTGCCATCCTGGGGCAGCCGCCGCTCGGCGATATCCAGGTTTGACATAATCTTAACCCTGGATACAATACCGCGGGCCATGGAATTGGGAAATTTGAGGTACTCCTGGCAGACGCCGTCCAGCCGGAAGCGAATCGTCGTTGATTTGGTTATCGATGACGGTTCAATATGAATATCCGACGCATTTTTTCGGTAAGCGGCAATAATCGTCTGGTCTACCAGCTTAACGATCTTGCCCGAGGCTTCATCCAGTCCATCATCGACCTCTTCTTCTTCCTCTTCTTCTTCAAAAGAGACATCCGGAATTAAATCAAAGTCCTCAAGTGCTTGATGCGAGGTGGCCGTCTCGACGGCCGGTTGGTTCCCATCAAAAAACAGTCTTATGTACTGCTCGATATCTTCACGGATGGCGACGGTAAAATTGATCCGATTGGTTTTCATCAGGGCTCTGATGTTATCGGTTTTGTTCAGATCCCGGGGATCATCAACCAGAATCTCCACCCCATCTTTGTCCCAGCTCATGGGAACCCAGTACTCGTTTAGCAAAAAGGCCTTCTTCAAATTGGCTAACAGTTCAACCGGCACCGTGAATGAAGGATCGTAATCGCGAAACTGGGTATCATAGAAAAGTGAAAAGGATTTGCCGATGGCCGCCTTATTGATTTTGTTGTGTTCGATCAGAACAAATTCAACACTTTTGTTCATCTTTTTGGCCAGGGCAAAGGCCTGCTGCAACTGCTGGGTCGTTACCATTTTCTCGCGCAACAGGTAATCATATTTCGAGCCGGTCGTAAAAGTGGCCGCAACCGAATCCATCCGTTTTTTAATTTCAGCATTGTCGGGCTTCAATTTGTGAGCCGCCCGGTAGTTGTCAAGCGCCACTTCACGATGATCGCGTTTTTCCATTTCCTGACCGAATATGAACAGAATGTCGGCGGTATGGACTTTATCAAGTTTTAGCGGTTTTAAAAGGCTGTCCAGTTTTTCCGATGCCTTTGAAGGGGAATGCAGTTTCAACAGACATTCGCAGATTTCCGGCATCACCTTGTTCAACGGATAATCTTCCTTGAATAGCTTGGCATATTCCGGAAGGGCCTCGCCGTGCAGCCCCATTTCCTTGAAGGCCGAAGCGCTGTCCAAAATGGCCGGGACATCTCCCTGGTTGGACAATCGCTCCCGCAACATGGTGATATCTTTGGCCGAGACCCCTTTGGGTGCAGTTTGCTCTTCATTGTCGATTTCATGCTTGAGCAAACGGATGCGCTTTTGTATTTTATCATGCGTCTGTCTGTCCTGTTCTGACACGCTGCCGAGAATATTTTCGTAAATCTTGAGCGAATCTTCAAACAACCCCATGGAACGGCAGACTTCAGCCTCGTTGATTTTAGATTCAATGTCGGTTTTCATTTATTTTGATAACCCTTTCAGTTGAAATGGCACGATGCATCGGATTCCGCTTATTTTTTAAAAAACCGTCCCAATTTTCGACCCGGTTTTGATGGCTGCAAAGACGGTAAAAGGATGTCGCAATTTAAACGCACCATCGCAATCGGCACGTAGAGCGCCATTAATACGACCAGAAAACCCATCTCGGTTTTACGGATATAAATGCGACCCTTTTCAAAAATCAGGTCGGTTTCACGAATGCCTTCCAATGATTCAATTAAAAATCGCCAATTGCGCTGATCAGGCGCTGCTGAATCCGTTGTTGGGAACTCTTTATAAAGCACATCCCCATTGGCCGCAAACAGCATGACGCCCATGACGCCATCGGTATTCAATATATCCTGAAACAATTCTTGCAAAAGTATATCCCATATTTTTATTTTGAAACGCTCATTATAGTTAATTGCTGATGGCCCGTAATATCTTATCCCGCGGGCACCGGGGGTCTACCGTGACGACGGTGGTTTTTTGACCCGGCATGAGAATGTAATCATGGGCATCACCCCGATCGATATAGGCCAGCATGAATTCCCCCAACCGGAAAACGGCACCGATTTTCGATAGCTGGGAGACGCGGTAGTCCCAGAGTGAATCCTGATACAAATCTTCCAGACCGCATTGCTGTCCAATTTCTGCTTCGATTTTGGCCTTGAGCTTGTTGAGCCGATCGGCAGCTGTCTCGGGGGCGGATTCAATCTGTTCCATAACGCCTTCGGGCACAAGCTCCGCCTCGTCCGCATCTTTGATGCGCCTGTCCTCCGGCGCTTTTTCGTCCTTACGACGCATGGCCTCCAGGATAAGCGGCTGCAAGTCGCTTTGAATTCTATTTTCCTTAAGGGCGCAGCCGTTTTGGATAGAAAGATTGACCGCATCCCAAGAAAAAATTTCGTGGGCGGCCGCTTCACCCTGCACATTGTTTATCCTGGCATCAAACAATTCACCATCACTGAAAAAAAGAATCCCCTTTTTGCCGCCCGATTTTTCCTCCAACCGAATCGTGCAGGTCTTCTGCTCCATTTCAATCAGCTGCAAAAACATGCCGGATGATATATTGTGCAGCGTGCCGCCCTCGGATTCCCTTCTTAGCGTGGTTAAAATTTGACGGGCTAAATTTTCAATTAAGAACGGCTTGGCAATATATCCGACCGCGCCTCCCTCACGCGCCAGATGCTCCATTTCAGGGGTGCTGTAACCGGTGATGATAATGACCGGGATGTCCGGATAATATTGCATGATGTGTGCCAAAAGCTCAAAGCCGTCCATATTGGGCATTTTCAGATCGGTCACGACCAGAGAGATAATCTTTTGCTTGAGAATCTCCAGGGCCTTGAGGCCGTCTTCTGCCAGCAGAACCGCAAAGGACTCCTGGTAACGCTTGAGGCCCCCTTTGAGGGCATGCAGCATCTCCGTATCATCATCTACCAGCAGAACGTTTTTAATCATCTGTCTTCCTTGCCATCATGGGACCAGGATGATTTTTCGAGATCAACGATTTTAATTCCGGCGACATAATCCATCGCTTCGTACTTCTTGATCCTGCCTAATTTATCGGTAATATCATTCAATTTCTTGATCTGATTGTGAATCTCCACGATTTTGCCATGCAGGCGTTTATCCTGCTTGATTTCGGACATAATTTCATTGATCTGGTTATTGATAATGGTCAGGGGCTGGTTCAAACGATGCGCGACCCCACCGGCCATTTCTAAAACACCTTGAAATTTTTGGCTTTCCGCTTTTTGCCGCCGTTGCTTTATGATGTGAGTCACATCTTTGGTAATACATTTGATGTGATTTGCACGCCCATTATTTTTAACCAGATAGGCCTGACATTTTAGATGGTGCCCTGTTGAACTGCCGTCCAGGATGGACAAAATGATTTCGCTACGACCGATTTTAAAAATATCGGCCAGGAAAATAAGGAACAGGTCGCGATCGCTGGGCGCCAAAAATTCAGATAACGATTTCCCCAACAATTTTGCTTTGGGCAGGCCAAAAAACGCTTCCGCAGCTGAGTTCACATTAATCAGCGCACCCCGAAGATCGAAATTCATAATGATCTGGTCGAGATCGCCTGCGGACCCCTCGATTTTGGGCACATCCATATGGGTATCGATATCGGGTGTTATGTCCTTTAAGACACCGTCAAGATGAATGGCATTGCCGTCATCATCAAAAATAGCTTTGGCGGTAATCGCACACCAGATGGGTGTCCCGTCCTTTTTTTTGAGCGCCAGCGGCAATTCATATATCCCGCCGGTTTGGATGACGGTGTGAATGATATGCCCGCGATCTTTTTTGTTCTGGTAAAATTCAATGACCGGATAATCGATAAGATCCACGGCAGCGTCAAAGCCCAGTAAATTGGCAAGCGCGTGATTGCAATATACCACTTTACCTTCGATGGTGGTGCGAAACAGGGGTGCCGGAAGACTGTCGAAAAACTCCGCGTACCGGCGCGCTGAATAATCTCCGCTATGGTTCAAATTGTCAC
>Ga0209536_100001758_pt1 | contig 35503 bp, 26 predicted proteins | sample DeeMarSeWOR28_12_FD_187461 | JGI IMG/M metagenome (GOLD analysis project Ga0209536, IMG submission 187461) | Marine sediment microbial communities from White Oak River estuary, North Carolina - WOR-2-8_12 (SPAdes) (version 2) | ecosystem: Environmental > Aquatic > Marine > Intertidal zone >...
GACACATATCATGGTAAAGTATCACAGTTAGGCTATACTAAAACAGCAAAATGCTATGATTGCCATGGTGCACACGATATTCTTCCAACAATTAATCCCGAATCACGATTGAGCAGAAATAACGTCGTCGAAACTTGCAGAACATGTCATCCATCAGCAAACAGGCAGTTTGCCGGTTACCTAACACACGCGACGCACCACGATCCTGTCAAATACCCTTTTCTTTTCTGGGCTTTTTGGGGTATGACCGGACTACTGCTCGGAACTTTTATAATTGCCGGAGCTCACACTTTGCTTTGGCTGCCGAGATCCCTGGAATGGAGAAGAAAATTGAAAAAGATGCACAAAGAAAGAAGTGAACCTTCAGAATCAAATGAAGAAAATAAAAAAGAAGAATGAGCTTAAAAGAAAAATATGTTCTGCGATTTTCCCGCCTTAACCGTGGACTTCACATATTTATGATAATCAGCTTTCTTATTCTTTCTTTAACCGGAATGAGTTTAAAATTCTCTTATACTGGCTGGGCAAAAGTACTATCGAAATTTTTTGGCGGTTTCGAATCTGCGGGTTACTGGCATCGTTTTGCTGCTGTGATCATGATAATAGTTTTTATTACACATATTGTGGATTTATTCAGGGTTAAAAGGAAAGAATTCGGTTCGTGGAAAGGGTTGCTAATAGGTAAAAATTCAATGCTCTTTAATAAGCGGGATTGGAAAGATTTCAAAGGATCTTTAAAATGGTTTATAGGTAAAGGAGAAAGACCTGAATACGGCAGGTGGACTTACTGGGAAAAGTTTGATTATTTTGCCGTATTCTGGGGTATGTTTGTAATCGGTTCAACCGGAATGACTCTGTGGTTCCCTGAATTCTTCACTAATTTTTTCCCGGGCTGGATGTTAAACGTGGCAACAATTATTCACAGTGATGAAGCTTTGCTTGCCACAGGTTTTATTTTTACTATTCATTTCTTTAATACACATCTGAGACCAGAAAAATTTCCGATGGATATTGTTATATTTTCCGGAAGAGTTCCTTTGGAAGAGTTTAAATTGGACAGACCTCAGGAATATAAAGACCTTGTTGAAAAAGGCGAGCTTGATGAATATATAGTCGAACAGTATCCACCAATAGTTTTGCGCGGTATGAAAATTTTTGGATGGACTGCATTATCAATCGGATTTAGTATCATTATTTGGATCATCTATGCAATGATCTTTGTTTACAGATAATTATATTATTTAATCACTTGCTATAATTAAAGTAATTTTGCTCTTTTATGCGCCGATTCTTTCCATCTTATGTTTATAATCCAGTTACATTCTTTGGTGCTGGTCTCGCAGGATTAAGCTTCGGTTTAATTCTATTCCTGACTATTCTGGAATTTCTTTCACCTGAAACAAAACCCTATATGGGAATAATTACTTTTATTATCCTACCTATTTTTTTGGTGTCGGGAATCATTTTATTAATATTTGGTTTGCTCAGGGAAAGAAGAAGACTGGAAAGAGGAATATTAAGAAAAAAACGCTTTTGGATAATTGACTTAAATGATTCAAGACAACGGAGAATGTTAGCTACAGTATCAATTGGTGCACTTGTATTTATGTTTGTTTCGGCTTTCGGCAGTTATAAAGCATATGAATTTTCTGAGACAGATGAATTTTGTGGAGAAATTTGTCATGAAGTAATGGAACCTGAATTCGTTGCATATCTTTCCTCACCTCATTCAAGAGTTGGTTGTGTTAATTGTCATATCGGATCCGGGGCTACATGGTTTGTTCGATCAAAAATATCAGGGGCTTACCAGGTTTATTCCGTACTTTTTAAAAAATATTCCAAACCAATTCCTACTCCGGTTAAAGATTTAAGACCTGCAGAAGGCACTTGTGAACAATGCCACTCACCCGAGCATTTCTTTAGTGAAATTAAGCGGGAATTTTATTATTACCTGTATGATGAAAAGAACACTAAATCATCCTTAAGCATGCTCTTAAAAATCGGGGGTGGAAATAATGAGCTTGGAAGAGCAGAAGGAATTCATTGGCATATGAATGTATCTAATAAGATTGAATATATTTATTCTGATACGTTAAGAGACGAGATTCCATGGGTGCGGCTTAGTAAATTAGATGGTAGCCAAATAATTTATAGAAAGAAAAATAAAGATATCAATCCCTCTGATTTTCCTGAAGAAAATCTCAGGACTATGGACTGTATTGATTGCCACAACAGACCATCACATATTTATAATCCTGCAGATAAGTCTGTGAATCTTTCTATGTTTTTAGGGAAAATTGATGAAACCCTTCCATATATTAAAAGTGTAGCAGTAGATGCGTTGGAAGAGGAATATTCAACCAAGGAAACCGGGTTGGATAGTATAGATATATCAATTAGACTATTTTATAAAAAAAATTATCCTGAAATCTTTCAGCAGAAAACTGAAAAGATTATAGCGGCAATCGAAGAGGTTAAACGTATTTACAATCGTAATTATTTCCCCAGCATGAGAGTGAACTGGAGAGAATTTCCAAATCATATTTCCCATCTTTATGATTCCGGCTGTTTCCGATGCCACGATGGAGAACATTTCTCAGATGATGGAGAAATGATAAGAAGAGATTGCAATTTGTGTCATACAATAATTGCTCAAACAACAAGTGATGGTGAAGAGCTGGTTTCAATGAGCGGAGTTGATTTTGTCCATCCTGAAGATCTTGAGGAAGATGTAAAAAACCTGATCTGTGTTGAATGCCATGCCAGAAAGTGATTCAAAAACTAGAAAATAATATATGTAGAATCATTTCTCTTTTTAAAATAAAATTACTATTATTTAGTTAACAATTGAGCATTAATTATTATTTCCCCATAACAACTTTTACAGCGAGGGGTAAATGTGGTGAAATCTTCCAGGGGTAATCAGCAAATATGGCTTTCCTTCTGCTGCACAATTAAAGAGGCACATCTAACCAATTGTGAGGGTAACCTATGGTAACTAATCATTCTAATACTAATAATGATGCAAAGAGTAAACGCCGTGACTTTCTTAACATAGTTTTAAGTGGAGGTTTTTTAGCCTGGCTTGGAGCACTGCTCTTTCCTGTATTCAAATTTTTAGATCCACCCGAAGTGGAAGAAGTGAAGGTATCCAATGTAAAAATTGGAACTGTTGAGGATATGGAAAGAGATAGTGGGAAAATTATCAAATTTGGTAATAAACCCGTAATTGTAATCAGGAAAGCCAACGGAGAATATGTCGCTTTTGGAGGTGTGTGCACTCACTTGGATTGTATTGTTCAGTACAGGAAAGACTATGGACAAATTTATTGTGCCTGCCATAATGGACGATATGATTTGAATGGGAGGGTTGCAAGTGGTCCTCCACCCACTCCTCTTACTCAATTCGGAGTGAAGATTAAAGATGATGAGGTAATTATATTTCAGGAGGCGAGCTGATGGAGAACAGAAATAAAGGTAATCAGGGAAAACTTTTTTCATGGCTTGATGAAAGATATAATCTAACTGGACTTATAGATTTTGCGAAAAAGAAATCCGTTCCGAAATACCGTGAGACAATTTGGTACTATTTCGGGGGAATTGCTCTCCTTCTTTTTGTTGTTCAGGTTATATCCGGAATATTACTTTTGATGTATTATAAGGGCACTGAAGACCTTGCATTTGAAAGCGTTCATTTTATATCAACCAAGGTTAGTTTTGGATGGCTGATTCGATCTGTGCATAGTTGGTCTGCTAATTTGATGGTTCTTTCCGTTTTTATCCATATGTTCTCTGTTTACTTTTTAAAAGGATTCAGAAAACCTCGTGAACTGACTTGGTACACCGGAATCGGTTTACTGGCTATTTCAATGGCATTTGGTTTCAGTGGTTACTTGCTTCCGTGGAATGAGTTAGCTTTCTTTGCTACAAAAGTTGGAACCGATATTGTTGGAGAAGTACCATTAATTGGTGAGCCAATATTAATTCTATTAAGAGGTGGTGAGGATGTAACAGGTGCGACTCTTTCCAGATTTTTTGGATTTCATGTTGCAATTTTTCCAGGAATATTTATTGTTCTGCTTACCCTTCACTTACTAATGATTCAGCGGCAAGGCATTGCAGAACCCGAGGACTATAGTAAGCTTCCCGAAAAAGAAAAGAAAACTATTCCCTTTTTCCCTAACTTTGCTCTTCGTGAACTGCTTATCTGGTTAATAGTTATAAATATCCTTGCCATACTAGCTGTGTTTTTCCCATGGGATTTAGGCATCAAGGCTGATCCTTTCTCATCAGCACCGGTTGGAATTAAACCAGAATGGTATTTTCTATTTATGTTCCAGTTATTCAAATTCCTGCCAGGTGAAATATTTTTCCTTCAAGGCGAATTTGTCGGAATTATTCTGTTCGCGGTTGGAGGAATTCTCTGGACAGTGGTTCCTTTCTGGGATAGAAAAACACCAGCAGGAAAACGAAACAGCATTCTTACTTACTTTGGAATCTTCGTTATTATATTCATAATTGTTTTTACCATTCTTGGTTTTATTTTGGATTAGGAGGCAGAAATGAAAATAATAAGATTTTGTATATTAGTCTCGCTTCCAGTGCTGATCCTGAATCATAATCCATCGCTGGCACAAACCGGCGATGAATGTTTTAATTGCCATATTGAACTTGACGATGCTCAGGCAATAAAATATAAATCAGATATTCATTATTTAAAGGGAATTAGCTGTGCAAATTGTCACGGAGGTGATTCATCCTCTGATGATATGGATGTTGCAATGAGCGAAGAAAAAGGTTTCATGGGTATTCCTTCCAGAGTAAACAGATATCAGCTTTGTATTAATTGCCACGCAGATGAAAAAAAGATGAAAAAATACGACTCAAAAATTTCTGTAGAGCAATACCAAGATTTAAAAATATCAATTCACTTTAATCCAAGCTTTAACAATCAGGGACCAATTGCAGACTGTATAACGTGCCATAGTGTTCACGACATAAAAAGAATAAAAGATCCATCATCGACAGTTTATCCGACCAGGATTACTGCATTATGCGGCAGCTGTCACAGCAGCGCAGAATATATGAAACGGTATAACCCGGCATTACCGGTTGATCAGGTTGCAAAATATAAAACGAGTGTACACGGTATGCTGAATACCAAAGGTGATCCGAATGCGGCAGAGTGCGTGAGCTGTCATGGTTCACATGAAATACAAGCAATAAAAGATTCCAGATCACTTGTTTATGCAACAAATATTCCATCCGTCTGTGCTAATTGTCATAGTGATGAAAAATTGATGGCAAAGTATAAAATCCCGACTGATCAGTTTGAGAATTATGTATCGAGTGTACATGGTGTTGCACTTTTAGAGAAAGGAGATTTAAGCTCCCCATCATGTAATGATTGCCATGGCAATCATGGGGCCGTACCGCCGGGTGTAGAATCAATTTCTAAGGTGTGTGGAAACTGCCACGTTTTGAATATGGAGCTCTTTGAACAGAGTCCGCATAAAAAAGCATTCGATGAAAATAATTTTCCCGAATGCGAAAGCTGCCATGGAAATCATCAAATAATACATTCAACCGATGAAATGATAGGAACTCAAGAAACATCTGTTTGTGTAGAATGCCACAGCAAGGAAGATGATAATAAAGGATATTTAGTTGCAGGTGAAATGAAAAAACTTATTGATAGTTTAAAGGCAGAGGATAATGTGACAAAGAAAATTCTGGATGAAGCAGTTCAAAAAGGAATGGATGTCTCTGATGCAGATTTCTCACTCAAAGATGTCAGACAGGTTTTGATTCAGTCGCGTACGACTATCCACACTTTTGATATTGAAAAATTTAAAGAACAAATCAATACAGGATTTACAATAGTCAATAAGTCCAAACTAATTGGTGAGGAAGCAATTGATGAATTCTACTATCGGAGAATTGGTTTGGGAATTTCCACGATAATTGTTACACTATTGGTAGTCGGTTTGTATATTAAGCTTAAAAAAGTAGAAAAGAAATCTTAAAAAATATTTGATGAGCAAAGAGATGGAATCATCTTCAAATGATATAACAGGCAAAGAAATTTTAGAACATCTTAAATCAATTGAGTCTCGGATCTCTAAAGTTGAATCATATCTGAATATCAGTTCCGAAACCAGTGATTATGATGCCGAAGAAGAAGTAGAAATCCCCAAGAAAAAAGCTGGAAGTGAAGAAGAACTTGAATTTCGGATTGGACAGTACTGGTTTGCAAAATTGGGAATTTCTGTCTTTCTTATCGGATGGATATTTGCTAATACTCTTCCCTTTGAATATCTGAATCAGATAATACCCGTAGCAATCGGATTTCTGGCCGGAATGTTTGTTATTGCTACTTCAATTTTTTTAAAAAAGAGATTTCCCCACATAGCCGGTTATGTATTAGGAAGTGGTTTTGTAATAATATTTCTGGCGGCAATCCGTCTTCACTTTTTTAGCCCCGAACCGGTACTATCTCAATTAATTCCCGTAATCGTGATATTATATCTGGTTTCATTACTTCTTATTTTCTCCGGAGTCAAATGGAACTCCCCTTATATTGCAGCACTTGGATTTTCTGCAACTTTATTGTCAGCATTGATTGGAAATTATTCGTACTTGATATTTTTTAGTATCATATTCGTAGCAATTCTTTCGTCAAACTTCAAAATTAAATATAGCTGGAACGGACTGTTCAATTTTGCAATTACTTCAGCTTACTTAGTGCATCTCATCTGGTTTATAAATAATCCACTGATAGGAAATTCTCTGGAGCTTAAAATTGATGAGCCCTTGAATTTACTTTTCATTCTCATTTACCAGGTTATCTTCTCTTTTGGTTACTTTGCCGATAAAAAATATGATGAATATTTACCGACAGCAATCAGTATTTTAGCTAATACATCTATTGGTTATGGATTATTTTTATTAATAACTATCCTTTCTATGCCAACACTGAGCCAGGTCTATCATCTGCTGGCAGCATTTGTTTTTCTAGGGTTCGCCATTTTATTCTTTACTAAGAAACAAAGTAAAATCGCCACTTTCTATTATGCAATGACAGGTTATGCTGCATTAAGTGTAGGAATTATTCTTCAATTCGATAAGCCCGATTATTTTATGTGGCTGTGTTGGCAAAGCTTAATCGTTGTGTCTACGGCAGTATGGTTTAGATCCAAATTTATAATTGTTGCCAATTTTTTCATCTTCTTACTGATATTTCTTGTATTCCTGGTTATTTCGGGTACGACGAGCGGCATAAGTCTAAGCTTTGGAATTGTAGCACTATTGAGTGCGCGGATACTTAACTGGAAAAAGGATCAGCTTGAACTTCAAACCGAACAGATGAGGAATGCATATCTGGTTGCTGCTTTGCTGATAATTCCTTATTCTTTGTATCATATGATGCCAAGTGAATATGTTGCATTCGGCTGGATTGCCATAGCAATTATCTATTATCTGTTAAGTGTTTTGCTTAAGAATACAAAATATAGATATATGTCGATTGCAACTTATTTGATGACGGTTCTTTACGTACTGGTAATAGGAATTACCAGTGAGGAAACTACATCGAAAATATTATCCTTCCTGGTTGTTGGTACTGCATTAATTATCTTATCGATCATTTACGCGAGAAACAGGAATAAGGCTTCATCACAAAAAGATAGTATCGATTAGATGGTATTGTTGAAGTAATGCGATACCTTTTTGCAGATAATTTCAATAATGAAAGTATAGTTTTTACCTGCTTTCATTTCAATAAAAACAAGTGATACTCATTCAATCCCAATTAAGTTCCCGCTGGAAAGAGCGAAGCAATTTCTTTTAATTATTATGCTCTTATCCTGGAACTTTTCTGCTAAATATTTAGTGAAACACCCAACTTTGATCTTAAATTTTTATATAATTCTGGAGGACTAAAATGATAAAGAAACTGAAATCCCCCTATATAGGAAGACACTCTTTTCTCTTCTTCTTAAGTTTTTTAATATCCTTTATCCTGTTTGGAGATAAATCCTTACCAAGCGAAAAACCGACCAACGAGGTTCAACTCGCAATTCTTTTAGATACAAGCAACAGCATGGATGGATTGATTGATCAGGCCAAAACACAATTATGGAAAATTGTGAACGAGATGGCTCGCTCGAAACGAGACGGTAAAAGTATCAATCTTTACGTAGCTCTTTATGAATACGGTAACGATGGATTATCAGCCGAAGAAGGATTTGTCAGACTTGTCGCACCTTTAACAAATGACCTTGATAAAATTTCCGAAGAACTATTTAAGCTTCAGACAAATGGTGGCAGTGAATACTGTGGGACTGTTATTTCCGAAGCAATAAAAGATTTGGATTGGACAAAAAGCACAGACGATTATAAAGTTATTTTTATAGCAGGTAACGAACCATTCACACAAGGCAGCATTGATTATAAACATGCCTGTAAAAATGCAATCAGCAAAGGTATAATTGTTAACACAATTTACTGTGGAAGCTACGATGAAGGCGTACAGACAAACTGGAAGGACGGTGCCGATCTTGCGGATGGGAAATACATTAATATTGATCAGGATCAGGAAATTGTCCATATAGATACTCCTTTTGATGATGAACTGGTTGAGCTGGGACAGCAGTTAAATGATACTTACTTGGCATTTGGTTATGAAGGTAATGAAATGAAAATGCGGCAAGAGGAACAGGATAAAAATGCCGGCACACTTGCTCCTGAAGTATTAGTTGAAAGAACAGTTACAAAAGGGAGCGGGCAGTATAAAAACGAGTCCTGGGATCTGGTCGATGCTGACAGAGAAGGTACAGTTGAAATTGAAGATATTCCGGAAAACCAGTTACCTGAGGAGATGCAAAAAATGAACGTTGAAGAACGGAAGGCTTATGTTGAACAAAAAGCAAAAGAGCGGGAAAACATTCAGAATCAAATAAATGAGCTCGATAAGCAACGAAGAGATTTCATAACACAAAAGCTTGCTGAAAACAGTGAAGAAAATACACTTGATGCTGCAATGTTGAAGATAATCAGAGAACAGGCTTCTGAAAAAAATTATAAGTTTGAATAATTTATTATGGCTGTCATGGACGATTCCGTGACAGCATTCTAATACCGACGAGGTTCAAAATGAAATCAATTAAAATATTCAACTGTCTGGTACTTTTTATTCTCACTGCTGTTCAATCATTATTTGCAGATGGTTTAATAATAATCCCCAGACCTGAACCTCTGCCTACGCCTTATCCTTTGGAGGTTCTATTCCATCATGTCGATGTGAAAATCAACGGAAATATAGCAGAAACATTCATTGACCAGGAATTTTATAATCCATCAGACTTAATGCTTGAAGGTTATTATATCTTTCCTATCCCGAAAGGTGCTGTTATAAACGAATTCAGCATGCAAATAAATGGGGAAATGGTATACGCAGAACTTCTCGATGCAATTAAAGCCAGACAAATTTATGAAGATATCATTAGACAGATTAAAGACCCTGCTTTGCTGGAATACACAGGTCAAGGAATATTCAAAGTGCGTATATTTCCAATTGAACCGAGAGGTAAAAAGCGGGTTAAAATAAGCTATCGTGAATTACTAAGTTCTGACAACGGATTGTATGAATATATTTATCCCCTCAATACGGAAAAATTTTCTGCAAAACCTTTAAAGAATGTTAGAGTAAAAGTTGATCTTAAAACAAACAAGGAAATAAAAAATATTTACTCCCCTACTCATCCCGTCGATGTAGTAAATAAAGATAATCACAATGCGGTTATTTCATACGAAGAGGAAAACACAAAACCGGATATAGATTTTAAACTTTACTTCAGCACAAATAATGATGATGTAGGACTCTCTCTGTTAACTTACAAAAACGGAAATGACGATGGCTACTTCCTTTTAACAGCAGCTCCTTCATTCATAATTGATAAAGACCAGATTGATTCTAAAGACATTACATTCGTTTTGGATGTTTCCGGCAGTATGGCTGGTGAAAAAATGCGGCAGGCTAAAAAAGCACTTCTCTATTGTGTTAACAATTTAAATAAAGGTGATGGATTTGATATAATAAAGTTTTCAACAGAAGGCTTCTCTCTATTTGGAAAAATTGAAACAGCAACTGAGACAAATATTATAAAAGCTGAGAAATTTATTAATGATCTAAAACCGGTCGGTGGGACCAATATTGAAGAGGCACTTAACCTTGCACTAAAAGAAAAAAGAAGCAATAATCGTGCACATTTAATTGTGTTTGTAACAGACGGCAAACCAACTATCGGTGAAACAGAAGATGAAAACCTTCTTAAGAAAATTGAAAAGATGAACGATGAAGAAACACGAATCTTCACTTTTGGGATTGGAAATGAGATCAACACACACCTCCTTGATAAAATAACTGAGCAAACAAGAGCTTTCAGAACATACATTTCCGAAAATGAAGATATTGAAGTAAGGATCTCAAGCTTTTATGATAAAGTGCAATCACCTGTTTTAACAAACCTTTCCCTTTCATTCAGCGATGGGATCAGGACTTTTCAAACATATCCGAATAATCTGCCCGATCTGTTCAGAGGCTCCAGCCTCACGGTATTTGGGAGATACGACGGCAGCGGAAATTCACACATAACATTGAATGGAACAGTAAAAGGTGAAAAAAGAGCATTCACTATAAATACAGATTTTACAGATAATAATGATGAATATGATTTTATTCCCCCGCTGTGGGCATCACGCAGGATTGGTTACCTGCTCGATCAAATAAGATTGAACGGAGAAGACAGGGAATTAGTTGATGAAATAACTCAATTAGCACGTGAACATGGAATTGTAACTCCCTACACCAGTTACTTAATTATGGAAGATGAAGAAATCCGAGTACGAAGAAATGAATTAGTGGATCATTTTCAAACTCTTCCGCCTGCACCTGAGCTCAGAAGAGAAAATGAAGGTGATTTTGATGCAATGAAACAGAAGAGCGGCGACAGAAGTGTTACTGCAAGTGAAGAGCTGCAAGGTTTGAATCAAGCGGAGAATTACTTCGAAACAAAGCAAGGCAGCGGAAGAATGATGTACGTGGATGAAACAGGTAATGAAAGGAATTTAACTCAGCAGATAAGAAATATCCAGGGTAGAGCAGTTTACCAAAGTGGAAAATTCTGGGTTGATTCTGAATTGCAGAATCAAAAAGTAAAAAATGAAAAGCGTATTCAATTTAATTCCGATGAATATTTCAAATTGTTAAGCGATAAACCGGAGACTGCACAGTTTCTTGCACTCGGGCAGAACGTTAGATTTTACTACAATAATACTTTTTATGAGATTTATGAATAAGCCTTTTATCAGATAAAAAGATATGCCAGATCTGGCACATCTATTCATTGGCTGTCACGAACCATTCCGTGACAGCATTTCTATTATATTTATAGCATTATGATTAAGCCCTAGTTCGTCAGAGTCAGTTAGACTCTGACGGAGTCCAACGACCTTCCCTCCTCTAAGGAGAGGATTTCTTTAATAGCCCAGTCGAGGAACAAAATATTTATTCACCTTGCTTTACCTAAAAAATAGTAGGGCTAAAGCCCAAAGTTTGTTATTCTTTCTTAATCCCCGTGCTGAAGCACGGGGCTATCCGTCCAAAATAAATGTTACTGATCCGGTATATCTATTCGTTGGCTGACATCGATCATTGTATGACAGCTTTCCATTGTATTTATAGGTTTTTACCCTTGCTGTCACGGACCACTCCGTGACAGCATTTCTTATTCAACACTTTTCTTTTCACTATATTTGCCTCAAAAATTGTAATCCTTATGCCGGATATATCTTCAATAATAGAAATTATACAATTAATGCTTGCACCCGGATTGATGATCTCCGCGTGCGGACTGCTGTTGCTTGGAATGAACAACAAATACTCACTTGTTGTTAACAGAATCCGGTTGCTGAACGAAGAGAGAAGAAAATCCCTGCGAAAAATTGATGATTCGGAATTCAGATACCAGGAAAATGTAAGGCTTGAAAGTATAAGCAAACAGCTTGATAAACTCACTTACAGGGTTAAGCTTGTGCGTAATGCTGTACTCTTCTATACAATTGCTGTCGCTCTATTTGTTATTACTTCTCTATTTATAGGATTTAGTTATTTATTCGATATTACGCGTATCAACAGTTTTATTACAACTTTCTTTTTATTAGGAATGGTTTCGGTTTTGTGCGGAGTGATATTTGCAGCTTATGAAACTTACAAAGGATATGAAATAGTTACGTTCGAAGTTGAGAGTGAGGAATAATATAGACCCACCCATCTTTCCCCAAAGGGGAGGGTTTGTTTAATAGCCCCGACTTTCAAGTCGGGATAAAAGGAAATCCAATACTCTCCCCAAAAGGCTTCAGCCAAACCTGTTTTTTCACTTGGGTTAAAATCCGATTATATTTTTCTCTATCCCCGAACTAAAGTTCGGGGCTATTTACTTTCTTTAAAAGATATGCCAGATTTTAAGAATCTGGCATATCTAATTTTTCCCGTACTATTGCAGTCTCCCCCTCAGAGCTTTTTCGCATATCATCATTAAACTTTTTGTCTGTAATATCTTTAAGATTTATAAGCAAGATATAAATCCCACCCATCAAACCAGTGAAATTACTTTCTAAAACTTGTGGGGATTCCTCCTCCTTACTTCGGTCGGGTACTCGCTTTGTTAAAGGGAGACTCTAATTTTACATCTAATTCCGCTTCCCTGGTTTTAATCTGTTCGTAAAAATCTTTTTCTATTAAATGAAAATTACTAAGAACATTTAAATCGTTGTAATGCAGAACTTTCAATCCTGATGCTGATAACATTTTATCCCTTTGTTCATCATATTTTTGTTTTCCATCGTGGCTGGTTCCATCAATTTCAATTACTAATTTTAGTTTTGGACAATAGAAATCTACAATATAATGATATAAAATTTTTTGCCTGTAGAATTGATAACTAGTTTATCTTTTCCTTAACAGCTCACACCAGAATTTTATCTCTCCCTTTGTGGAACTGTTAAGCATTTCTTTAGCTCTTCCTTTAAGTGTAGGATTATATGGAAGCTCACGATAATTAGTTATATATCCATTTTTCTTAGGCATAATAAATTACATTACATAAGCCCCCCTTTAGCAAAGGGGGTGGCATTCCGAAGGAATGACGGGGGATTCAAATCCCTCTGTCACTTCGTGACATCTCCCTTTACTAAAGGGAGACTACTTAATAATTAATTTAATTTGTTCTCCACAAAATTTAAAACGTCACCTAACTTATTCCGTGCTTTTTCTTTCAGTTCTGCACAGGTCTTTCGCATTTCCTCGGTAAACTTTTTGTCAGTAATATCCTTAAGATTTATGAGCACGTTATAAATTCCGCCTAGCACACCGGTGTATGCACTCTGCGCACCAACTCCCACATCGGTAATTGAAGCGGGATTACCATTCTTAGCAACAACTTCTGCAATTTCAATCGCCTCGAAGCTACGCTGTGCTGTTCCAAGTGGAACCATCACAGCTTGTTTTAATCCAGCCTGCATTGCATCTTCACGAGCTTTCTTTTCTTCATCAGTTTTATTAGGAAGCCTGCGTGCATCCATGTAAGTATTAAAAGCATTTGTGTCATCGTCAACAGCTTTTACAAGCGCATTTTTAATCTCCTGTAATTTATCTGCCGCATCATTTAAAATATCATCGACTTTTTCACTTCCTCTTTTATTTGCTGTAAGATTGCTTACCATAGAAGCAAGTGCAGCTCCGAGTGAACCCGCAAGAGCAGCAATCGATCCGCCGCCAGGTGCTGGGGATTCGCGTGAAACTTCATCTACAAAATCGGTTACTTTCATTTCAACTAATGCATCATCCAAGTTTTTGGGCAATCCCAATACTCTTTCTTCAATTTTAAATTCCGATACGTCGTTCAACCCGAGAGATTGAACCGCTGTATTAAGAACATCTTTTATCGGGATCCCGGTTGAACGGTGCTGTTTACGTAAATAATATTTTCCGGTTTCAAGCAAAGCCGGATAAGGAACCATTCCGACAATTTCACTCCCTGTTACAACCAATCCCCTTTCAGTTGCAAGTCTTCGTGTTTCATCAAGCACATGGTGCATCGAGGTTACTTTGTAATTTGTAAGATTTATAGAAATTTGTGCGCGATCGTACTCAGGAACCATCCATCCGATTGCTTTGCAGTACTGAAATTTACCCGGCACTTTTACTGATTGCTCTTCCGGCTTTTTCGGATCAATTCCATTCAGCTCCAGTAATTCTTTTAAATCGTATTTGTGTACTGTTTTACAGTGTTCAATTGTTTCTTCAATACTTTTACCAACAAACTGATCCTCATTTCCGCAAGGGTATCTTTTATTTTCATATTTTAAAATTTCAGTTGATTTATAGTAGAATGGTGTGTCATTCAAAGCTCTTGCTGATCTTCCCTTCTCTCTTAGTTCAAAAGCTATATCTGTTGCGTGCAAAGCTTCGCGTGTATTCAAACTGATATTGTATGCTATTAAAAATTCTCTTACTCCAATTACAGTTGCACCGGCTTTGGCATTAAATTTTGCCGGACCATAATCAGGTTTCCATTCAGGCTTTTTTAATTTTTCTTCGAGAGCTTCATATTCTCCCTGCCTCACCTTTGCCAGATTCTCTCTTTCAGGTTTAGTGGCAGATTTTTCATAAAGGTAAACAGGTATTTTTAATTCATCCCCGACTCTTTTTCCAACTTCTTTTGATAGTTCTATACATTCTTCAGTCGTTATTCCGCTTACAGGAACAAACGGACAAACATCAGTTGCACCCATTCTCGGATGCGAGCCCTTGTGCTTGCTCATATCAATAAGTTCGGATGCTTTTTTTATTGCATGGAATGCTGCTTCTTTAACTGCTTCAGGAGTGCCGACAAACGTAACGACTGTGCGGTTCATTTCGTAGCCCGGATCAACATCCAGCAGGCGTGCACCCTCTACTCTTTCAATTTCATCTGTAATCTGTTTAATTATTTCCTTATTCTGTCCTTCAGAAAAATTAGGGACGCATTCAATGAGTTTATCTGACATTAAAATATCTCCATTATTCTATTTTTGTTCAAAATTCTAATAAAATGTAAAAAAAACTTAATTGATTATGATTTGATAAACAACATCACAATTTTGATTTTATAAAGATTACGCGATGTTTCTACTTTTATTTCACTATCTTTAAATAAAATATGGAAAGCTTTCAGCAATAATGAGCTTAATAATAAAATTTATAAAGCGTATCAGGGATGAAGGAATAATCAATTCCATAAGGTATACTGTAAACTATCTTCTATTTATCCTCAAAATTAAATATACAACACTTAGATTAACTCTATTAAAGCTGATTAAGAATCCACCCCTGATGATTTCACATGGTAGATATAAATTATATTTTAATGATGATGGGGATTACGAAGAGATATTATGCCACGCTCACTGGAAAAAATATTTTACTGAGGAGTCTGATAATATAAAGTCATATATAAAGAAAGGGGATACGGTTATCGATGTTGGAGCTAACATTGGTCTGTTTACATTTCTTCTTTCGGACTTGGTTGGTTTAAAAGGAAAAGTATATTCGTATGAACCGTGTGCTGTTTCATTCGAAAAGCTTTACAAGAACATACAACTAAATAATCTGAAAAATGTAGAAATCTTTCAACATGGAATGGGCAGTAAAGAAGATACATTAGAAATCTACTTCCATCCACGGCAGGGTGGACTAAGTTCGATTGTAGAAAGAGTGTCAGAAAATTGTATTTCCGAAAAAATTACAATGACAACGCTTGATAGAATCAGCAATGAAATAATTGGAAAAATTTCTTTTATTAAAATTGATACGGAAGGTTATGAGCCAGAAGTTTTAATGGGGGGAATAAATTTAGTGCAAAAAAATAAGCCGGTTTTATATTTAGAACTCGGCGGCAAGTATCAGCAAGCTTCTCAAAAGGTATTAGAAATTCTCAAGAAAATGAAATACGAATGTGAAGCATACTCAATTGATTTATCTACAGTTCCCCCGGGAACGAACTTTATTGCCCTACCGGAAGGGTATGCTGTTTAATTAACTTTTCACTCATTCTCTCTCCATTCTGAAAATAATTTTTGTGTTATCAGCTGAATTGATAGGATATGTTTCAGTGAGATTTTTATAACCGGGTTTTGTTAAAACAAAAGTTAATTCACGTGAGATGATTTTAGTTGACAGAATATTCGGTGAGGATTCCGTTATCATGATTTCCTCTCCGAACGGGATAGCAGCATAATTAATTTTAAACGAACTATTAAAAATCTCGAAATTCGGGTTTGCTTCTGCAGTTAAGCTATCAGGATCGCTATTATTTTTTAAGACAGATATTTCATCATGAAAAAGCGAATCCTGTGCAAATTGAATTTGCATTTTAAGCGAATAAAGATTGTTTACAAGCTCTTCACTAAAAAACAGCGCATAAAATCCTTCATCGAGGTTGTTATTTATTATGTTTCGTAGTGTATCGTTAGAATTAAAAGAAGTTAAATAAAGTTTTACGAATCCCAATGAAGAAACATTAAATGTGATGTTTGTTGCCCCGATAAAAGGATTAGGAAAATTTTGATCTAAATAGGAAACTGAATCAACATGTAAATTTTTGTTTTTATTATCATTTACTATATCGTTTAAGTTATAAATAAGATAAAGATTTACATCAGAAAGCAGATTACCATCTGTATCTATTACAGTTCCCTGGATTTCGTACGGACTATTGCTCCCGGGTCCCGTTAGTGAATCAGAATCACAGGAAATTAAAATGAAAGCTGCAAACAACAGTATGTTAACTTCTCTATATAAATATTTTAATTTTATCATATAAATTTAAGATATAGTAATTCCCTCTCTTCCGAAATCCATTTATTTATCTTTTTTTTCATATGAACGCCATCACCAGCAAAAAATTTATTCGGTTGTTGATATCATTCCTCCTTCTATTACGTTAATCAAATTTTTCGGCAAGTATTTAATAGTGATTTCATTTAACCTGTCAAGTGCACTATAATGGATGAATTCATTAGCGTTTTCATCCTGAAGGACCGGTCTTTCATATTTTCTAAAAAGTCTATAAAATAATTTTCTTGAATTTCGGAGTTCACCAAGGGAATCCGGATTAATCTTTTTATGAATGTACTCATTATTAAACTTCAATCCACATTCTTCCGCCTTGGTCATCATCCATAGAAATGCTATATCCGAGAGTCCCGCATCTACATATCCTCCCCCAATATTAGAGTGAGCGCCCGGAAACCAAACCTGTTCGATTTTCTGATATTGTTGAGCACCTTTCTTCTTCCAAAGTGAAGGTGAGAAATGTTTTCTTCGTTCATCAATAGCCAAAGCCTGATAGGCATTTTGGACTATCGGTCTTAGTTTTTCATTGTGAAATTTATAGAATGGTCGCGTTAACAATCGAATACCTGGGATTGGCAAACCAAGTGAACCAACCGTATCCCATACTCCAAGAAAATGAATTTTGCATTCTACACAATATTTACTTCTGAACTCAACAATTTTTGGACTGTGGGTAGATAGATTTCTTTTTTTATACAACCGGTAAGCTTCCTTTATTTTATCCGAAAACTCTTTTTTCAGAAGTCCGCATTTATCCAGTAAACCACTTAAGCTGCGAACAGTATAAGCTCCTCGACTAAAACCAAAGCAGTAAACAAAGTCTACGCTCTCATAATTATTTATTAAAAACTTGTATAAATCTTTTATGTTTTGTGAAATGCCCAAGCCAGTCATCCCGCCGGCAAGTTTAATTAGCAGTCCTCCTTCAGTTCCCACTCCCCTGTCATAAAATCTTCGCTGTTCCAGTTCACTAGAATCATAAGCTTCCAATGCTCTTGCCATTTTTACAACATTACTGGGAGAAATACGATCGCGGTCCTTTTGTTCAGGCTTATTCCAGGTACCGTCTGCAAAAAGAATTAATTTCTTAGGCATGAAAGTATTTTTTGAAATTATTTTTAGAAACCTAGTGCCAGTTTCAGAATCAAACTAAATTAACTTACTTCTGAAATTCAGCAATTACAAAAATATTTTTATTTTTTCTATTTAATGTATTTATTTTTAAAATGAAAATTAAAATTCAGCAGGGAATGAAAATGAAAAAATACAAAGTAAAAAGAGGAGATACACTAAGGAGAATAGCACTTCTATTTTACAACGATCCGAACAAATACATAATTATTGCAGAAGAGAATAAAATTAAAAATCCTAATGATATAAAAGTCGGACAGGTTTTAATTATTCCGGAAGAAATTACTACATCAATTAAAACTAAAAAGGGATCAAATAAATACGATGGTCTACGAAAATATCATCGTGCATTTGCAGGCGGAGTGCGCTGGAAATTAACAGAGGAAGGATTAGAAATTGAAGGCAGCGGTATTGAAAGAAGCAAAGGTTCACCAAAAACTGTTACGAGAATCTGGAATAAATACAATAAGGAAATTAATACATGGGCAAAGCATTTTGGTGTTCCGTGTGCGCTTATCATCGCAACAATTGCAACTGAATCAAACGGTAAAGCGGCTTCCAGAAGAGAGGAGCCCGGTTTCATATCTGATAAAGTTACACCGCACCGGGTTAGTGTTGGTTTGATGCAGACTTTAATATCAACTGCGCGTGCTACACTTCATAACGAGAATATAGATGCTAAATGGCTGAAAAATGCTTCAAATTCAATTAAAGCAGGAACGAGTTATATTGCCGAACAATTTCCAGTTACCAATTTTGATCCACCAAAAGTTGCATGTGCATATAATTCCGGAGGAGTGTATCAAAACAGGGGGAAGAAAAACAGGTGGAAGATGAGACAATATCCAATTGGAACATCAAAACATTGTGATAGATTTGTAAAATGGTTCAACGATGCCCTTTTTATTTTAGGGAGACATCCTAAAAAAGCAAAGGTTACATACAACGCTTTATTTTAGCAGAAATCACCTTTCATTTTTTAAAATAATGCTTTAAGTTGGAGGATAAGAATTATTAAATTTTGATTTAACGGGGATACCATGAGCGGCAGCGAATTCCTAATAGATTGTATCGTTGCAATAATTATAGTCTTTTTTATCCTTGCAATCTTATCAATTCTCATTCACCTTCTTACAAGAATATTACCCGAGAGATTAACAAACGATGATTCTGTTTTGTATGCGGCAATAACTTCGCACATAAACAGGATTTACCCTCAATCAAAAATTACTAAGATAGAGGAGCTAAAATGATATTTACTGAAAAACCGAAAAAAATAAGAGTTATGTTCACTCCTTTCAGAGACGGACTGCAGAGTTCGTTCGGAGGGAAAGTACGGCTTAACGATTTTTTACCTGCGATGAAAGCTTCCGTTGAAGCAGGAATAAAACATTTTGAGTTCGGCGGAGGTGCACGCTTTCAGGCACCGCTTTTTTACCTAGGTGAAAATCCTTTTGAAACCATGCAAAAAATAAGAGATGCAGTGGGTACCGATATTGATTTACAGATTCTTACACGATCGGTTTCGGGCGTTACACTCACAACACAATCAATTGAAGGATTAAGCCTCCAGGCAAAGCTGATGAAAAAATACGGGACAACATGGGATAGAAATTTTGATTATATGAATGATGTTGAAAACCTGATTAAAACCGGTAAGCCAATCGTTGATGCGGGTATGCACCACCAGGTAGCAATTGCTTTGATGGGATTGCCATTTCATTCAGATAAAGTACATACGGCAGAGTTTTATATAAATATAGGGAAAAGATTGCTTGACAGCGATGTTCAGATCGACAGTATTTGTTTAAAGGATGCAAGCGGCACAACCGATCCAAAAACTATTTACCATACAGTAATTGGATTGAAAAAAATCATGCCTTCAGAGATGCCATTATGGCTCCATACTCACGATACAGCAAGCACTGCAGTCGCTTGTTATATGGCTGGAATTGAAGCGGGAGTTGATGGTGTTGATCTATCACTTCGCCCGATGGCAAGCGGAACAGTTCAGCCGGATGTTCGATCACTTGCACATGGATTAAAAGGATCCGGATATTCACTCGATGTGGATGTCTCCAAAATGAATGAGCTTGAAAATCTTTTAACGGAAGGTTTGAAAGAATATAACTTTAACCCAACTACTACAACTGCAGACGCAAGAGTACTCGGTTTTCCAATGCCAGGTGGGGCAATAGGTCCAAACGTGCATATGATGGTTAAGGCAGGAATACTCCACAAGTACAGCGATGTACTGGCAGAATTTCCTATAGTTGTTGAAGCCGGAGGTGCATGGACAAGTGTTACACCCGGAAGCCAGCAGTACTGGCTGCAAGCCTTTAACAATGTCATGTACGGAAGATGGGAAAAAATTGAACCGGGTTACGGTAGAGCTGTGCTTGGATATTTCGGAAAAACTCCTCTCCCTCCTGATGCTGAAGTTGTTAAAAAAGCATCCGAACAATTAAACCTTCCGGTCTTTGAAGGAGATCCCTTGGAAGCTGCACCAAAAAATATTGAACCGGCAAAGAAGGCACTTGAAGAGAGAAATCTTCCCCTTACAGATGAAAATATATTTCTGGTACTTGCATGCATGGTACCTGGAAAGAAAATGGAAGTGAATGAAGGAATTCGCTTACTTACAGGTAAAGGTAAAATAGATATTCCGTTAAAAACTAAAGAAGAACCTAAAAAAGAAGTAAAAGTAGCCCCTCCCGTTTCTGCTTCTCAGGGTCCAATTAAATCTAAATGTGTTGTTGAGGAAAACGGCAGAATTAGAACCTTTGTAATCACAACTGAACCAATTAGTGCCGGAAATGTTGCGCAGACCTCTGCAGCAACACAAACAGAAGTGATGGAGAAAGAAAATGGAACACCAGTCTTTCATGCTTTTGCAGGCAGTGTTGATGTGGTTGATATATTAGTTAAAGAAGGAGATTCGATCAGCAAAGGACAGGTAATTGCACAGGTTGAAGCGATGAAAGCCAAACACGATATTAAATCACCAAAAGATGGTAGGGTCATTTCTATCAATGCAAAAATTGGTGATGAAATTGATTCATCGCGTCCAATTCTAACAATTAATTAAAAGCCTGTACAGATGGAAAAACTTCTTAAGCTCTTTTATGATTCCGGATTTGCTAATCTCAGCTGGAGCAACTGGGTTATGTTCGCTGTTGCCGGTTTGCTTGTATACCTTGCCATTAAGAAACAATATGAACCCCTGCTTCTGATTCCGATCAGCTTCGGAATGGTGCTCGCAAACTTCCCGCTGGCTGATATGGGTTCATATGGAGAAGGAATAATTGGACTAATCTATGAAGGTGGCATTAAGACTGAACTGCTTCCGCCATTAATATTTTTAGGCGTTGGTGTACTTACGGATTTTCGTCCGCTGCTGGGAAGACCTATTACATTTCTCCTGGGAGCTGCTGCACAGATTGGAATTTTCATAGCTGCTTTGGGAGCTGCTTACCTATTTGGTTTTACACCAAGAGAAGCTGCCAGCATTGGAATTATTGGTGGTGCTGACGGACCAACTACGATTTTTCTATCTGCTCAGCTTGCACCGCATTTATTAGGTCCTGTAGCATTAGCAGCATACAGCTATATGTCGCTGGTTCCGATTATCCAGCCGCCTGTTTTAAAATTGCTTACCTCAAAGAAAGAGAGAGCTATCGATATGCCCCAGGCAAAGCCGGTTTCAAAGAAAGCTGTAATATTGTTTCCAATGGTAACCGGTGCAATTGCTTCTCTCGCTGTCCCCTCCAGTGCGCCGCTAATCGGAATGCTCATGTTCGGTAACCTGATTAGAGAAAGCGGAGTAACAGATAGATTAAAGAAAACTGCAGGCGGAGCCCTGATTGATATTGTTACTATCTTTCTAGGAATTGCAGTAGGTGCAACAATGGAAGGGGCTAATTTTCTAAATCCCGAAACACTTATGATATTTGGACTTGGAGCAGTTGCATTTATCTTCAGCACCGCAGGGGGAATTTCCTTTGCAAAATTTATTAATATTTTTCTTCCACATAGCAAAAAGATTAATCCCTGTATTGGTGCAGCTGGAGTTTCTGCAGTACCAATGGCAGCACGCGTTGTGCAGGATTTTGTATCGCAAAACACAGATGGAAAAGTAAACCCGATTATGGCTGCAATGGGTCCCAACGTGGCCGGAGTTATAGGTTCCGCAGTTGCTGCCGGTGTGTTTTTGACTTTATTAAGCTAATAGTATAATACTAGTTCTTTTCTATTTTATTACAACTTTACTTGCTAATTACAAATCGATTCTTTTTGACTTTGAGTAAAAAATAAATCAAGTTTCATCCAGAAAAATCTTTCTACTCCGAGAGTGTCAGATTTTCAGGGTTGGGATGACGAAAAACTTGCAAATGTAACTACCACAGCTAACACACCGAATACTCTCCCGAAGCAGAAGTTTTGAAATTTTATTTCAATCATTTTAGCTATTTGATTGAGAATTTACAAAGAAATTAGAAACTGAAAAATAATTACATAATAATTTAAACCGAGGGGAGAATATGTTTAAACATATATATACTTCTTTTCTCACTTCAGTTTTATTTACTTTTTCAAGTATACTAAATGCTCAATATTCTGTTTCAGTGGATAAAGATTTATATCAGGGATCAGTTTCAAAGGAAAAGACACCAGCAGGAAAAAATATTCCCACTCCTTATAATGGTGATCTTTTCTTGTTGTATGATAATGGTCCCATAATAACTCATCCTGGTGGAGGGTATGGTGGAAATGATGCAAGTGCAGTGCAAACAATATTATCACTGAATACTTATGGTTTTGGTGCTCAGATTTCTTCAGGTATTTCCTTGGCAGATGATTTCACGATTTCTGATGACTATTGGAGAATTGTTGGATTTCAATTTTTTACGTATCAAACAGGTTCTACAACGGCATCAACAATAACTGATCTCCAGGTTCAAATTTACGATAGTCCACCTGATTCAGGTGGAACAGTAATCTGGGGTGATCTTGCAACAAATCGTTTGACATATACAGAGTGGAAAAACATTTTCCGGGTCCTTGATTATAATTTACCAGATACGGAAAGACCAATCATGAGTGCTGAGACAGAAATAATGCCACCACTTATACTTTACTCCGGCAAATACTGGATTGAATTCCGTTTAGGTGGGACTTTGAGTTCAGGCCCCTGGGTCCCTCCAATTTCAATAATAGGACAAACCACTACTGGGAATGCATTGCAGAAAACAATTACAGGTTGGGCTGCTGCAAAGGATGGCTATTATTCACAAGGAATTCCTTTTTTGATCATTGGAAATTGTGCACCGCCCTGTCCGGTTGAAGAACCTACGAACCCGAATCCGGCAGATAGTGCTACTAATGTTCCTATTAGTGGAATCACTGCAACGTGGACAAACGGTGCAGGAACAACCCAAATTGAATTTTGGTTCGGTGAAATGGGAAGTCTGACTCAGGTTTACAGTGGTGCTCCAATTACTTCATTTGCTCTTCCGACTCTTAATTACCTAACAACCTATGGATGGTACGTAATCTGTAAGAATGATACTTGCGGTACACAGGGTCCAACTTGGACATTTACAACATTTCAGGATTCTAATATCATCTTCTGCGAAGAAGTTGATATTTCTGCTCCTGCTGAATATACATTAAATCAGAATTATCCAAATCCATTTAATCCAACTACAAAAATAAAATTCACTATTCATGTAGGGACACAGCGCGCTGTGTCCATACAATTGAAAGTTTATGATATTTTGGGGAAAGAAGTAGCACTATTGTTGAATGAGGAAAAAGAGCCGGGTGTTTATGAAGTAGATTTTGATGGCAGTAAACTTTCTGGTGGAGTATATCTTTACAGATTGACTGCTGGTGAATTCAGTGACACAAAGAAATTGATTTTGATAAAATGAAGTTGAATTCAATTCTGCGGCATTATCGGGCTCCGTTTCCGCCAAAGGCGGATACGTCTCTGGAGTATATTTCTATCAACTGCTTGTCCCGGCTTTGCAAAGCAAATATGGGAAATCAGGAAATTACTTGTCGGCTAAGAAGATGATCTTAATAAAATAATAGAATGGAAAGGAACAGAAGATGAAAAAATCTTTTCTTGTATCTCGTTTAACAAAAGGAAGATTTTCTTCAAACAGAAGATCCTGTTTTCTAAAAAAGAAAACAATTAGATATCTTTTCTTGTTAGTGGTTTATTATGTAACACTTATTAACTGCTTTGCACAGGTTACACAGGAATGGGCAGTGCGATACAACGGACCTTCCAACGGCAATGATTATCCATACTCAATAGATATTGATACTTTGGGAAATGTGTATATCGGTGGCAGCACTACGGTAAGTGGTAGCGGATTGGATTGTATTGTGTTAAAGTACAATTCTGAAGGGATTTTGCAATGGGAAAGTACCTATAATGGCACTGGAAACGGAAACGATGTTGTTAATTCGATTTCTGTTGATGATGCTGGTTATGTTTATGCTACCGGAAACAGTCAAGGATTAGGTAGTGGATTGGATTATATTACCATAAAGTACAATCCATCAGGTGACACGGTTTGGGTTAGAAGATATAACGGACCTGGAAATGGTGAGGATGAAGCATTTTCTTTAGCAGTTGATGGAGATGGAAACGCTTATGTAACTGGTTATAGTGTTGGCAATGGTACTGGTGAAGATTATGCAACAATCAAGTACAGTCCTGATGGAGTACAATTATGGGCTGCACGATTTAACTCGTATTCTATTTTTTATGATAATGCGTATGACCTTGTTCTGGATAACAACGGCTTTATATATGTAACAGGGAGCGGAGGACAGCCAAATGACTTTCTGACCATCAAATATAATCCTTCGGGAGATACTGTATGGACTGCCCGGTATAATGGCCCCCAAAATGATTCTGAAGTTGCGTATGCTCTCGCAGTCGATTTGCTCGGTAATGTGTACGTTACGGGTGCAACAGTTGGCCCCGGCATAAACTATGATTATGCCACTGTAAAATATAATTCATCAGGAGTGTTGCAATGGGCTTCGAGTTACAGCGGATCAGGAGACGGTGATGACTTTTCTTTCGATATAGCAGTAGATACAAATGGAAATTCTTATGTTATTGGTTATAGTAGAGTAGATCCGGGTTTATATGACTATGTTACAATAAAATATTCACCCGATGGTGATTCACTTTGGGTTCGGAACTATGATGGACCAGCTCAATTAGCCGATTATGCATTTGCAATAGCATTAGATAAGTATTTTAATGTATATGTTGTGGGTTATAGTAACGGCGGTGGTTCTTTAGATGATTTTGCCACAATTAAATACAGTACAAATGGTTTGCAAGAGTGGGTTATGAGGTATAATGGGCCTCAAAGTAATGCAAGCGATGAAGCAAGATGTATTGAGGTTGATAATTCCGGCAACGTATACGTAACTGGAAGAAGTTTCACACAGAATTACGACATAGCGACTATAAAATATTCTCAGTTGGTCGGTGTTCAAGAAATTTCTAATAACTTTCCAACAGACTTTAAGCTCTATCAAAACTACCCTAATCCCTTCAACCCAAGTACGAAAATTAAATTCACTGTTCCGCCAGACGCAAGAGGCGAGAAGCTGGAGGTAAGTTTGAAAGTGTTCGACATTCTTGGAAACGAAGTTGCTTCACTTGTTAATGATTATAAACCTGCAGGAAGGTATGAGGTAGAATTTAATGCTTTACAACTATCGGGCTCCGTTTCCGCCGAAGGCGGATACGCCTCTGGCGTATATTTCTATCAGTTCAGAGCCGGGAATTTCATTGAAACAAGGAAAATGGTTTATATAAAATAATAAGGAGGTTTGAAATGAAAATCTTTTTAACAGGTGGAACAGGTTTTATTGGAAGACATACAGTAGAACTGCTTGGTAAAACCGATCATCAGGTGAGACTGCTTTCCAGAAAAACAAGTGATACTTCCTTTCTAAATTATTCTAATACAATACTGATTGAGGGGGATTTAAATGATAAAGACTCACTGCTCAAAGGAATGAAAGGTTGTGACTCGGTAATAAACATAGCTGGACATTATACCTTCTGGGAACCTGATAAAGAAATTTACAGCGATGTAAATATAAAAGGGACAAAAAATGTCCTGGAATGCGCTTTAGATTCAGGTGTGAAAAAAGTTGTTCATATTAGTACTGCAGGTGTTTTCGGAAAGCCGGATGAAGAACCATTCAATGAGGAAAGTAAACCCGGTGAGATGAAGTTTAGTGAATACTTCCGGACTAAGTATGAAGGTGATCAAATTGCATGGGAATTATATGAGAAAAAAGGTTTACCCCTTATTGTGATATATCCTGTTTGTGTTTTAGGTAAAGGAGATACAAAAGCAAGCGGACGGTATATAAATGATTTAATAAACCGAAAGTTACCAGCTACTGTGTTTAAGGATGAAATTTTCTCATTTGTCTATGTAAAGGATGTAGCACAGGCAATCCTTAATGCTCTGGAAAAGGAAAACAATATTGGAGAAAAGTATTTAATAGGTAACTATAGATATAAATGGCAAGAGATAAATAGTATGATCAGTGAAATATCCGGCGTGCCGTTACCCAAATTAAGTATGCCGAATTTCCTGACGATGATAAATGCATATATGCTGACTCGTTTAGCTGATGTAATAAAGAAGCCCCCATTGTGGGGAATGGCTGTTGATCAGATGAAAGTAATGAAAGCAGGATTTAATGTGGATGGGAGCAAAGCCGAAAGAGAGCTGGGAGTAAAATATACTCCGATACCTGTCGCACTTCGGGAGGCCATAGAATTTATAAAGACCAAAGTATGAACTGGATTTCTTAATTACGGGCTAAAGCAGATAGATATTGATGTACTCTATGACTTCTCAAAAGTTGTCGAAATCAATTCAACACTAATTCTTTCGAGGGCAAAGTTAAATTAACAGTATCTGATTCGATTGGTGAAGTGATTGCAGTGCTTGTTAATGAAATCCAATCCGAACGTAAATATGAGCCTGTATTAAATGCAGAGGGATTACCTTTGAGAGTATATTTTAATGAGCTCAAAACAAGCGGCTTCTTAGAGTTTAAAACATCAATTTTATGAAACGAAAATCATATTGAACCGAGAATGCTAATAGTCCCGTTATTATTCGAGTCTTTTTAATTGCCAATTGTCAATCGATACCTGTTGACTTTTGATGCATTTAATAGTTAATTACGGCAAGTAATTTTCTCTACTCCGAGAGGGTTAGATTTTCAGAGTTGTATTGTTAATACCATGTAACCGTTAATCTACCAAAGCTCACACACCGAATACTCTTCCGAAGCAGAAAAATGTTCTCTTGTAGCATTTTTTCAGCTCATACATATAATGAAATGATATGTAATTCAATAACACCAACTATAATTATATTCATAGAAAGGGATTACTATGAAAACAATTACAAGTCTTTCATTTCTGTTTCTCTTTTCATTTTATGCCTACTCACAAAATATTACCAACACATTGGGAACAGGAGGTGTGTTTACCATTAAGGACAATACTGATACATTCTTCTCATTGTATCAAAGTGATGGACATATTCTACTTCCAGATGTTCAGGGTTCTCAGCAGGGATTTATTTTTAAAGGATCGAGTTATTTTTTGCATAATTATTCTCCTTCAGGGAGTGATGGCAATAATACTTTCCTTGGCATGGATGCGGGTAATTTTACTATGTCGATACCTGGCAGTACTGATCAAGGAAGCTATAATACTGGGATTGGTCGTTATTCTTTAACTTCACTTACCACTGGAAAAGACAACACAGCCCTTGGTTACAACTCTCTGCACAACAACACAGAAGGATTGAGCAATACAGGAATTGGAGGATTGGCATTGTATCTAAACAGTACTGGTAATGACAATACTGCCGTAGGTTACAATGCTCTAAACGGAAATACAACCGGAAGCGGTAATACTGCTATAGGTGTCTTCTCATTATCAGTTGCTAACACAGGAGATAATAACACAGCTGTGGGTGTAGTCTCGTTGAATGAAAATACCTCTGGAAATAATAACACAGCAGTTGGACACAGTTCTATGTTCAGCAATGAAGGCGGTAGTGATAATACAGCTGTAGGTTTTTATTCATTGAATCAGAATACGTCTGGTACAAACAATACTTCAATAGGCGGATTCTCATTATCCTTAAACAACACGGGAAATCAAAATACGGCTGTTGGTCATAGTTGTTTATCCAGTAATATCGGTGGAAGTGAAAACACTGCAGTTGGATTTTATGCACTGAATCAGAATACTGCAAGTGGCAACACAGCAGTGGGTACTTATGCTCTCTCTAAAAATATTGATGGTGGAAATAATACAGCGGTTGGTCATGATGCATTAAGTCAAATAACAATTAATGTTGGTGGTAATACAGGTATCGGTGCCGGGGTATTAAATGCTTTAGTTGATGGCGGACATGAAAATACCGCAGTTGGATTAAATGCCTTAGGTGAACTAACTGGTGGTATAGGAAATACTGCCGTTGGAGTTCACAGTCTGTTTAGTTTGGAGGATGGAAGCAGTAATACTTCGGTAGGCATGTACTCAATGGTTGATTTCACAACTGGCGATGGTAATACAAGTGTTGGCACCAGTTCAGGAACAAATCTTATCCAAGGTAACAATAATACGTTTATAGGAAATGGAAGTGGATCGTCTTTCACAACTGGAAGTAATAATATATTGATCGGATATAACGCTACAGTTCCTGATGGTAGCGATCAAGTTAGAATTGGTAATACAGATATTAATTCTGCCACTATTCAGGTTTCTTGGAGTACCCCAAGCGACAGGAGATGGAAAAAAGAAATTGCCCCAATAAATCTAGGAATTGGATTCATCTCTCAATTAAATCCTGTTTCCTACGTTCGTAAGAATGATGAAAAAGAAAGAACCGAATATGGCTTCATTGCTCAGGAAATAGAAGAAGTACTTAAAGAATACGGTGTAGATAAAACAGGAATGATATCCAATGACGATAACGGCAGATATGAACTTCGTTATAATGACTTATTTGCGCCAATAGTAAAAGCATTACAAGAATTAAATGAAGAAAATGATCGACTCAAGGCAGAAGTAGAATCCCTAAAATCTTTAAATATAGAAGTTGCTGGATTGAAAAAGCTTTTTACAGAAATAAAAATAAGCGAAGATAAAGTCGAAGAAGTAACGATACTTGATCGTTAGTAAGGAGGAATGTAGAAATGACAATAATAAAATATTTTTTGTTTTGCCTTTTTTACACCCAAATTTTGATTGCGCAATCAATTGTTATAGGAACAGGTGCATCAATTGAGGTTGGAACAGATGCAGATGTTTGTGCTGGTGAGGTTGGGAATATTACGGGAAATATTTTTGGTGCAGGAACGCAATGCGGTACTTCTCCGGTACCGGTTGAATTAAGTTCATTTGCAGCCAGCACTCAAAATTATAAAGTTCAATTAAACTGGACAACACAAACAGAAGTAAGTAATTACGGATTTGAAATTGAAAGGGCTATTATCAATTCAAAATTCGAAATTAAAAATTCAAAATTTGAACAGATTGGTTTTATAGAAGGGCACGGTAATAGCAACTCTCCAAAACAGTACTCATTTATAGATGAAAAGCCTTTTGGTGGCAGCAAATTCCAATATCGTCTGAAACAGATTGATACCGACGGAAAATTTGATTATTCTGATATAGTTGAGGTGGAAATTATACCCGATAAATTTGAGCTATACCAGAACTACCCGAATCCATTCAATCCAAAGACAATTATTCGTTTTCAGGTGCCAGAGGAGAGCAAGGTGGTTTTAAAAGTCTACGACATTCTGGGTGCAGAATTAATGGAATTAATTAACGATAAAAAAATAGCAGGTATTTATGAGCTGGAGTTAAATAGCACCAGTCTGCCAAGCGGGACTTATATCTACAGAATAATTGCAGACGATTTTACTGATACAAAAAAGATGTTGCTGCTAAAATAATTCAGACAATTGTTAAAACTATTATAGATATCCCGATTTAACTTTTAATCGTACTTATTACTTGCTAATTGTAAATCGATTGTATTTGCAACTTCATATTTTTATTATGAATTTATACTCAGGTTAAAAACGGAATAATCCTAAAATGAGTGTTCAGGTTCACTCTTGTTTCTTGTTCGCTCTCCCGATTTTATTCTTGTCTCACCAGACATTTCCTCAATCTCATATCCCCAAAGGTAACGTTAATGGAAAATGGCTTAAGCAAAACTCTCCTTATTTTATTGATGGTGATATCAAAATACCACGCGGTAAAAAATTAATTATTGAACCTGGAGTAAAAGTTATTTTTACCGGGCATTATAAGTTTATTGTAAACGGAATAATCGAAGCTAAAGGAACTGAAAGAGATTCAATTTACTTTTTCCCAAGCGATACTTCCGTTGGGTGGCGTGGAATAAAATTTATAGAAGCAGAGGATACCAGTACACTCGGATACAGTGTTCTAAAGTATGGAAAGACAGCAACTAAAGAAGAATTGAGAGAAATCATTGATTGTGAATCTAGCGAAGGTGTAGACTGTAGTGAATTGTTTGATGCTGATGGTGGTGCAATGCTAATAGATAAATCTAATCCCACAATAAGTCACTGCTTAATTACTAATAATTTTGCTGGAATTAATGGTGGCGGAATAGCAATAAAGAATCGTTCAAATCCTAGAATTAACAATTGCCAGATTTTGAATAATGTTGCACGAATAGATGGAGGAGGGATACATTGCTTCAAAGGCTCAAATCCTATAATCAGCGACTGTCATATTCTTGGAAATTATGCAAGTAACTTGGGGGGAGGGATTAATTTTCGGGATTATTGCAGTCCGATAATTGATAAAAGTATTATTAAAAATAATATATCCGGTTACCGCGGAGGTGGCATATGTTTTTATACAAATTCAAAACCAATTATTAAAAATTCAATAATAAATGGTAATGCAGCACCGTTAGGCGGAGGAATTTTCATCGATGAATTTTACAATGAATTCAGAGAGCAATTGGGTAAAATAGATATAAGAATAACTAACGTAAGAATAGAAAACAATTCGGCAGAATACGGCGGCGGGATATGGCTTAGAGATACGATGGGAGAATTAAGAGGTGTCACTATCTGCAATAACAGAGCCATGATAGGAGGCGGGGTTAATATAGAGCACAACCTGATGTATTTTAATTTTTCCGAAGATAACCTCTGCAATGTCTATATGAATTTTGCATGGATAATGGGAAATGATTTCTTTAGGCTCGGCGGTGGAAAATTTATGATTATTCCACTCGATACATTTACTGTTAAATATTACAGTGCTCTTAATGCGGAACCAATAGATAAATTCGTCTTAGGCATTAAGAATTTCAAATTAACACAGTTGAATGCCGATCTGTATGTTAGTCCTGATGGAAATGACTCAAATTCCGGATTGTCATTCTCTGATCCTCTAGAATCATTAAGGATTGCCTTTCTTAAAATTTTAGCTGACAGCATATCACCAAGGACAGTTTATATGGATGAAGGGGAATACATATTTAAAGTGACTAATAATGCGTTGATGCTTGCGAAACATAAATATGTAAGCTTGAAGGGTGCAGGTCTCACCGAAATAATATTCGGTACAGACAGGATAACAGTTTTTACTCCGTGGTGGATAACTACATGGGCACTGGCAATTTACGCTACAGTGTTGATATCAATAATATTAATTATTTGGAATGTGCGGATGAGACGTGTCAGGATAAAGAACGATTTAGAGAGAGAAAGATTTGAAGCACATAAACTGCACGAAGTTGATGAATTAAAAACCAGATTCTTTACAAACATCTCTCACGAATTCCGTACGCCGCTTACTTTAATTCTTGGACCTGCAAAACAATTATTAGAACAATTAAAAGACGAGAAGGCAAAAACAAAAGCTGACCTTATTCATAGAAGCGCAAAGAAGTTAAACAGGCTTGTAGATGAGCTGCTCGATATTTCAAAAATTGAAGCGGGTGAAATGAAGCTTAAAGCCTGTCCATTGAATATGGTTGCAGTCGTAAATGAAATTGTGCTTTCATTTCATTCGCTTTCTGAGAGAAAGAAGATTACGTTCAATTTTAGTTCAGAAGAAAACGAAATAATGGCTTACGTTGATAGAATTAAATTTGATAAAATTCTCACTAATGTTTTATCGAATGCGTTTACATTTACACCTGAAGGCGGAATGGTTAAAGTTGAAATCAAATCCAAACCCCCTTCTTTTCCCTCTTTGGTAAAGCCTGCCTGGCCGGTAGGCCGGGGGAAATTAAAAGGGGGTTCTGTAGAAATTTCCATCCATGATACAGGTATGGGTATTCCAAAAAATAAGATTGATAAAATCTTTGACAGATTTTACCAGGTTGACGGGAGTCATACCAGAGAGCAGGAAGGAACAGGTATTGGACTAGCTTTGACGAAGGAACTAATTGAACTTCATAAAGGCAGAATAGAAGTCGAAAGTGAAGAAGGAAAAGGGTCAACATTCAGATTGATCCTTCCGCTTGGTAAAGAACATTTGAAACCGGAAGAGATTTGCGCGGAAGAAGCAGAGAAAGTTATTGAAAAGGAAAAGCTGATTCCAGAGTTGGATGAGTATTTAGAAAAGGAAGCTGGAGAAAAAGTTGATGTTGAATTATCTGATAAACCTATATTACTCATAGTTGAAGATAATCCCGATGTAAGAAAATACATCTCGATGATTCTTGAGAATCAATATAAAATCTTCGAAGCCAAAGATGGTGAAGAAGGACTAAAAAAATCATTTGAGTGCATTCCCGATATTATCATCAGCGATATTATGATGCCAAAGCTTGATGGATTCCAGATGTGCAGCAAATTAAAAACTGATTCAAGAACGAGTCATATTCCGATAATAATGCTTACAGCTAAAGCTACAATGAATGATAAGATTAGTGGATTAGAAATTGGTGCTGATGAATATATAATGAAACCATTTGAAGCGGAAGAACTCAAAGCAAGAATAAAAAATCTTCTTGAGCAGAGAAAAAGACTGCACGAACATTTTCGTAAGTATGGATTAGTTGAGCTAGAAGAAAAGAATATCACTCCTGTTGACCAGAAGTTTTTGCAGAAAGCTTTAGCGATAATTAATGAACATCTTTCAGATACATCATTCGGAGTTGAAATGCTGGCTGATGATATGGCTGTAAGCAGATCACTTTTACTCAAAAAAATTAATGCGTTAGTCGGAGAACCACCAAGCGAGTTGATTAAAAGAACAAGATTAAGCAAAGCAGCAAAACTAATAGAAAATAACTTAGGTAATATCTCCGAAATAGCACTTGAAGTCGGATTCAGCAATCCTTCTTACTTTGCAGAAGCTTTTAAAAAACAATTTGGTGTTGTACCTTCGCAGTATCATCAAAGTAAATAAACAGTTGAAACCGTTTGTGATTATTGAGATGGGAGCAACCTTTCCCTAAGATAAATCGTGGGGAGAATGGGAAAAATCTCAAAAAAATATTTTCCATTCTGCAGCGAATTTATCCGGTGGCTATATATAAAACGGTTCATAGAAGTTTTCCGGATATCGATCTCAATGGGATTAATCCCATTGAGTGTTTCTGAAGCAAATGATTTTTAAACCGTTTCACTTGTCCGCCTCTGGAGGAACGGCTTATATATTTTCAATAAATATTTAATTTGCTTAAAAAAAGGGAAGCAATATGTCAAAGCACTCCTACAATAAAATCTGGATTCACTTTATCTGGGAGACACCAAATAAAGAGAAAATTCTTTTAAAGGAAGCAAGAAAGCAAATTTCAAACTTTCTCTACAATTATTGCAAAGAGAAAGGCATTTTTATGACGATAAATTTTGTTAATGCCGATCACGTACACGCACTTATTGAACTTCCAACAAATATGTCAGCAGAAGAATGTATAAAATTACTGAAGGGTGCGTCATCATTTTATATCAACAAAAACAGAATTACCGGGTTTAAATTTTCCTGGGGTAAAGGTTATGGTGCTTTTTCTATCTCAGCATCACAAATCAATAAAGTTTTCAACTACATTAAGAATCAAGAAGATCACCATAGAATTAAGAGCTTTCAAGAGGAATATGATCTCTTCATACAAAATTATGGAATTGAATTGAAAGAAAACGGTTAAAACCGTTACAGCATTTCTACGATTGATAAATGCTCTCAATGGGATTAATCCCATTGAGAATTTGAGCAGCCAATGACCCTCAAACCGTTTCAACGGTTTTTAACTTTTACCAACACTTAACAATCACCAAATAATTTTTAGGTGTTTTTGACCCCTCCGTACGCAAAATTGATAGAAATGTACGCAAATCTGGTAGATTTCCGCCCCTCCAATGTATTACCATATAGTTGAAAAATAAAACATTCTGAACAAGACTGACTACCCGCTCCGACTCGTCGGAGACGAGGTGAGAAAGACAGGTTTGGTTTAGAATCTTAATGTTGATTCACAAAAAATGAGGAAGCTCGGAACCAAACGAAGATCCTGTCCGAAGGACTCCTTCGGAGAAATAAATTCAGGATGACCTTCGGTCAGTTCAGGGTTAAAAAATGCTGAACAATAACTCGCTTATGGATGAAGTAACGCCGCTTGAGTTTTTCTTAAGCCAGAATTACCCGAATCCATTTAAAGAAAAGACGGTAATAAAATATTGTGTGGCTTATAAAACCCGTGTGCAAATAACAGTTTACAATGCTGAAGGTAAAGCGATAGAAAAATTAGTAGATGAAGAAAAAAATCCCGGCACTTATGAAATTGAATTCAACGTAGCGCAGGACTCCAGTCCTGCGCATAAAGGCAAAACATATTTCTACCGTTTAGAAGCCGGGGAATACAAAAGTGAAAAGAAAATGGTATTACAAAAATAATTAATAAAGGAGGTTCGTTATGAAACATTTATTACTAACAGTATCAATTCTTTTATTTGGGATTCAGGCATTTGCACAAACAGTTGATCCACCATCTATTAAAGGGCATAATTCCTTCTTACATCAACAGAAGCTAAAGAATAGTCCTAATCCTCTATTGATTGAACTTAAGAACAATGAAGATAAATATTTATTAAAGCATTGGAATCAAGGTTTAAAGTTAAACTCAATCCAACAAAATGAATTTCTACAGGAAACTAAAAGACACAACTCTCCTAAAGTTTCTTATAATACTTCATCTCCTAATTGGGTACAAAACTATGGAAACTATGATTATCCTGTCAACACATCATACAGTTCTGTAACATTCGATAATGAGGGCAACATATATGCGTTTGGCTCAAGTCAGGATTCATTCCCTATTAGTG
>Ga0209536_100001759_pt1 | contig 35488 bp, 28 predicted proteins | sample DeeMarSeWOR28_12_FD_187461 | JGI IMG/M metagenome (GOLD analysis project Ga0209536, IMG submission 187461) | Marine sediment microbial communities from White Oak River estuary, North Carolina - WOR-2-8_12 (SPAdes) (version 2) | ecosystem: Environmental > Aquatic > Marine > Intertidal zone >...
CGCGTTGACGCAAAGGCCCGATCTGTTCCGGGCCGTTTTGTGCGGCTTCCCGGATCTGGACATGGTACGCTTCTACACGTTCACCGAGAACAACAACATGCCGGCGCTCCACGAATACGGTAACGCGTCGATTCCCGAACAGTTCGAGTTCTTGCGACTCTACTCGCCGTACCAGGCGGTGAAGAAAGGCACGAAGTATCCTGCGGTCATCTTGAGCACCGGTGACCTGGATACTCGGGTCCCGCCGCTGCAGGCGCGGAAGATGACAGCGGCCCTGCAGTGGGCCACGCGATCGGGGCTTCCTGTCGTTCTCCGTTACGATCCCAAGGCGGGCCACGCGGCACGTCGCGGCAAACCGTTCAGCCAGTATATCGAGGACACCGCGCTGGAGTTGACGTTCCTGATGCAGATGGTCGGCCTGAACGGGGAAGAAGTCGAGTGAATCGTGCTCGTACGAGTAGGATGGAACGGCGGGTAGGCGACGCCTGTAGGACATAGAACCATGCCCGAGAAGCCGTCGCGTACCGAGGTCCTGATCATCGGGGCCGGCCCGGCCGGTCTGGCTATGGGTGCGAGCCTTAGGCGGGCGGGGGTTCCGTTCGAGATTCTGGAGCGGGAAGATCGGGTGGGCGCGGCCTGGTACCATCACTACGATCGCCTGCACCTGCATACCGACAAGAAGAGATCGAGTCTCCCGTACTTTCGGTTTCCCAAGAACTACCCCAAGTACCCATCGCGACTGCAGGTGATCGAGTACCTGAACGCCTACGCTGAGCGCTTCGCGATCGAGCCGAAGTTCGGACAGAACGTCGAATGGGCCAGCCACGAGAACGGCGTCTGGTACACCGCCACCCAGGATCGCGAGTACCGGTCGCGTTGCCTGGTCGTGGCCAGTGGGTACACCGCCCGGCCGAAAATCCCCCGCTGGCCGGGCCAGGACTCTTACCGAGGCAAAATCTTCCACAGCTCAGAGTACAAGAACGGTGCACCCTATCGAGATCGCGCCGTTCTGGTGGTCGGCTTCGGGAACTCGGGCGGTGAGATCTCCATCGACCTGCACGAGCACGGTGCAAAGCCCTGCCTGGCCGTGCGCGGCCCGATCAACGTGATCCCGCGCGACTTGTTCGGTGTGCCGATCATCGCTGTCGCCAAGGCCATGCGCAGGCTGCCGAACCGGTTGGCGGACATGCTGACATCTCCGGTGGTCCGCGGCTTCTTTGGCGACTTGAGAAGCCTCGGATTGATGCCTGCACGCTACGGGCCGTTCGCCCAGGTCGATCGAATGGCTCTGGTCCCCATCATCGACGTGGGAACGATCGAGCTGATCCGACAGGGACACATCAAGATTTGCCCCGGTATCGAGCGATTCACGGAGAGCGGCGTCGTATTCACCGACGGCAGCGAACTCGACTTCGACGCCGTCGTGCTCGCCACAGGCTTCCGACCGGCGGTGAGCTCGTTCTTGATCGATTCTCCGGAATTGGACAGTTCGGGGGTGCCCCGCCGCACCGGTCGCGAGGCGGAGTCACCCGGCTTGTTCTTCTGCGGATTCTATATCGCTCCGACCGGGATGTTTCGAGAGATCGCACGTGAAGCCAAGAGGATTGCTCGAGCGATCGCCAAGAAGCTTGGCAAGCGGTCAGAGTCGGTTCTGAGCGCAGGATGACCGACTACATGAACCAGTTACCGGCAGCATGGACGACGTCACCGAACTTCGTTATGAATTGCATGTCGTCATCCGTCAGCGGCCCCTGCTCGAGCGCGGCGAGGTTTTCTTCCAGTTGCCCGAGACTGCTCGGCGCCGTCAGACACACGTGAACGTGCGGGTTCGATAGCACGAACCGATAGCATTCGCCGGCGGTGGGGATACGACCGTCCTTCGGCCAGGCACGCGGTCGCCTCAGCAAGTACCTCCAACGCGTTGCCGTGTAGCTAACCACTCCCGGGTCGTGTCGTTCGAGGCGGGGAAATATATCTCGCTCTGCTCCCCGGTGTGCCGCGTTGTACCTCATCATTGCGACGTCGATCGCGCCTTCGTCGGCCAGCGCACCAACGAACTTGCGATCGTGACACGAGAGCCCCACGGCCCGGACCTTCCCTTCCTCACGCAACTGGTACATCTCGTCCATCACACGGTCCGGCAACTGTTTCGGCTTCATCACGCCGAGGAACAGGAAGGCGTCGATGTAGTCCGTGCGAAACTGGCGCAGTCGTTTCTCTAACGTTCGCCGGATGTTCAGGTGGCCGACGAGAAGGTTGTAGGCACCCGTAGAAAGCACGAGGCGCCCCCTGTCGGTCTTGAATACCTCCCGCAAACCCTTCACCATCTGCCGGTCGAATCCGTAGGCGAAAAAGTAGTTGACGCCGGCATCGATAGCCCTGTAGATCGTCTTTTTTCCCGGCCAGTGGCTCGCGGAGAGCCCCAACCTGAACACCGGGATCCCGGTGCGCCCCAGCGTGGTTTGCGTGAACGAATCACTCATATCTCACGCCTCTGTTGCGATTCTTTGCGCAGGACGCCTTCAGCGGGAGGCCAGGTGAGCCGACGCGACCCGCGCAGTCTCGGCCAGGACAGCGGAACCGATGAAGATCGATTCGTCGGCCGCGATGAATCGTGGCGTGTGCAGAGGTATGAAGTCGCCCCCGTCTTCACGGGCTCCGATTCGAAGGAAGCAGCCGGTCATCTTCTCCAGGTAGCAGGCAAAGTCCTCCCCGGCCATGTTGATCGAGCCGAGTTGGGTCACGGCGTCGTCGCCCAATACCGTCGCCACGGCTTGCCGGGCCCACTCGACCGCCTCAACTCGATTCATCACGGGCGGGAGCCCGACGTCGAATGAGACCGCAGCCTCGAGTCCGTGGGCGCCTGCGATCCCCTCGGCCCTGCTCCGGACCTCGTTCTTGAGGAGCTGCCGTGTCTCCGGGTCCATCGAACGAATCGTGCCTTCGATTCGAACGTGATCGGGTATGATGTTCGAGGCCGTCCCGGCGCTGAGTACGCCGATGCTGATCACGGCAGGAGTTCCCGGACTCAACCTCCGCGGGATTATGGCGTGTAGGGCCTGAATCAGCGCGCCGGCGCCAGGGGTCGGGTCCAGACCCTCGTGGGGGCGCGCGGCGTGGCATCCTGTGCCCATCAGCTCGATGCAGAACGTATCCGCTGCCGCCGCCAACGATCCCGGCTGAGCGACGACCTGTCCCACCGCAAAGCGACGGTCCACATGAGCCCCAAAGATCGCCTTCGCCCCGTCCAGAACGCCGGTCTCGAGGACCGCGGCCGCACCCATCCCGCTTTCCTCCGCCGGCTGCAGCAAGATGAGAACATCGCCGCAGGCGGGTCTCGATTTCAGGAGACAGGCCGCACCGACCGCCCAGGTCGCGTGCACATCATGTCCGCAGGCGTGCATCACGCCTTCGTTCTCCGAAGCAAACTCCACCCCGGTCTCCTCCTGGATCGGCAGCGCGTCGATGTCCCCTCTCACCGCCACAACCGGCGCGTTCTCATCCTCCCCTTTGATGCGAGCGATGACGCCGGTCCCCACCACGCGTGACAGTTCGGCCGGCTGAAGCCTCGCCAATTCTTCGTGAAGCCGATCAGCGGTCCGCTGCTCCTGGAAGGCGAGTTCGGGGTGACGATGGAGGTCCCGTCTGAGCCTGAGTAGTCGCTCGCGCACGTCGTCTGGGACGAACATCGGTCTCACCCTCTGGTTCTCATTCGCATTCGTGATCGTACTCGTACTCGGTCCCACCCAATCTGCGGCGGCGGCCGGACGTTGGGGGATTGCGAGTACGAGTAGGACTGATTGTCATGGCTAGGAAGTCACGGTGTGCGACCGGACCGTGAGGTCGTCAACTCGGTCGAGGTCGACCGCGATACCGATGCCGGGACGGTCGCGCGGAACGGTGACCCTTCCCTCCTCGTCCATCGTCCACTCCGGAGTGACGATATCTCTCTCCCAATAGCGAGCGCTGGGGCTCAGATCGCCGGGGATCGTGAAGTTGGGTAGCGACGCCAGCGCCACGTTGTAGGCACGGCCGATACCGCTCTCTAGCATCCCGCCACACCAGACGGGGACACCTCGAGCCGCGCACAGATCGTGGATCGCCACCGCCTGTGCAAATCCAGCGACACGCGCCGGCTTGATGTTGATGATCTTGCCACTGCCGAGGTTCAGCATGTCCTCGGCCTTCTCCAGACCGGTGATCGATTCGTCCAGACAAATCGGCGTACGCAGATGCTTCTGCAGCTGCGCGTGTCGAACCAGGTCATCATTGGCCAGAGGCTGCTCGATCATGATCAGCCCAAGCTCGTCCAGTCGCTTCAAGTGCTCGACGTCATCCATCGTGTAAGCGCTGTTCGCGTCGGCCATCAAGGGCACATCGGCGCCCAAAGCACTCCGAACGGCGGCGATATAATCGACATCCGCCCCGGGCTCGATCTTGCACTTGATCTTCTTGTACCCATCAGCGACCGCCCCCCGCACACGCTCGACCAGCGCCAATGGATCGGGCTCGATCCCCAGCGAGATGCCCGTCGCAATCACCTCTCGGGTTCCTCCCAGGGATTCGGCGAGGCTGATCGCTTCGCGCTCGGCAAACAGAGCCCAAACGCCCATCTCCACCGCGGCGATGGCCATATTGTGGCCGCGAACTCCAGACCTGAGCGCCGGATACGCCTCCTCCGGCCCTTCCAACCCGTGACCCAGCACCCGCGGGGCCAGCCACTCGGTGATGGCCAGCCAAGCCGTCCCGATCGTTTCGGGCGAGTAGTTGGGTCGCTCGGCCGCCGTGCATTCGGCCCACGTGGAGTGTCCGTCGACGTCCGACATCTCGAGCAAGAGGATGTGGCGAACACTCGTCGCACCCGATGAAATCCGGAACGTCTCCTTCAGCGGGAGGTGAATTTCTCGAAGGGTGATACGAGCGATGGACATCGTCACGCGATGATTCTCCCTCAAGCTCGTTCGAGCACGTAAGAGCATCGGCCCGATCGCGCCTCGCACTGGAAACCGGTTACCGCATATCCTCGGTCCATGTAGTGCGTGAAGGCGTGGCGCGTTGTCTTGCGCCAGGACCTGGCGAGATCCAACGACTCGCGTTTCACCAGATGCAAGTCGGCAGGTATCTCGATTCGTACCTCGACTTCATCAGGCAGGGGCAGCTCGCGCGGCGTCGGAACGTCCTCGATCAACTCGCAATTCACCACCGGCGCGCTTGATAGCATCGGGGTCGATTCGCCGGCGAGAGCGGCTTCGGTGCGGGGATGATCGAGTTCCCACTCCACGATGAAGCGATCCGTGCTCAGCCCACTGAGCAGTGAACCGCGCTCGATCTCGCCGTACATGTCGGGAACGTACTCGACGGGCCGAGCTCCGAGCCGGTTGATGTTCACGTGGGCGTTGCGGGCCTCGAGCGGGTCGTACGTCCAGTAGGCCACCGAAATCCCGCTCTCCAACAGGGCCTCACGCTGGTAGGCTTTGAGTCGGCGTCCCAATCCGAGGTCGCGGTGTCCGTCGCGGACGCCCAACATATCGGACCAATGAGCGGGTCGGCCATCGCGAAGGCCGCCGATTCCGAAAACGAAACCCAGCAGTTCGCCGTCGGCGTCAAACGCGCCGGCTGCGACTCCCGCGACTTGCTGCGTGGCCATCAGCAGCGACGGCGGAGCACATTCTCTGAAGTCGTCGCCCCAGATCTCGTATTGAAGCGCAACGCACCGCCGGTAGTCTTCAAGTGACTGAAGCGGTCGGATCGTGATTTCGTCAGACACCGTTGGGCTCATTAGAGCGACCTGTGCGCGGTCAGCAACCGCTTGCCGTGAAGCTGGTTGCTGTGGCCTTCAGCGATCGGGCCCGGATCAAGTAGACGCCCCACGTGAGGATGGGGATGACGAAAACGATAAGAAAGAGCCAGGTGAGGGTGCCGTAGCCCCGGGCGATCAAGTTGATGAGGCCGAAGCTGGCCAGCCCCGCCGCCACGACCAGGAGGACGATGGCCACGACCGGCCGCAGGAAGTCCGGCATGGATCGGCCTTTCTCGCGATAGACGCCGGCGATGCGCTCGTTCACAGCGTGGATCATCCCCGTACCCGTTTCGATCAGCGTGCCGAATAGAACGATCTGATAGACCAGCATGAGAGCCCGCGAGCCCAACGCCTCCAGGACATAACTGGCCGGAACGGGGCGGTCGAGAATCGCCGGATAGTGGGCGCTCATAGCGAGATAGAACAGCAGGCCCGGGATGATGGCGATCACACCCGCCAGGATTCCCGCGCCGATCGCCTCCTTCCGGGTCTCGACATCTTTGAGGCAGAAGAAGATGGCAGGAACGACGGCCAGGTTGTACGCCGCGTAGCGCACACCTCCGACCACCCAGCCGCCCTCGCCGGTACCGGAACCGAACGCCGCAACGATATCGGGCGTGAATTCTTTGAACGACCAAAGGAAGAGCGTCAGGTAGACGCCATAGAGTACGAGCGACCACGTAGCTAAAACCCGGGCGATCGTCGTGCTCCCCTTGAAGACCAGTATCCCGACCGCCGCCATGATACCGACCACACCGAGGGCGTACGGCAGTCCGAAAGTCTCCTGGAGGATCGAGCCGGCGGCGGCCGCGATCACGGCGAGCACCAACGCCAACTGGGCGAAGTAGCAGATCTCGAAGCTGAACCAGCCTCTGCCCAACAGATGCTTGAAGAACTTGCGATAGTCGTAGGCGCGAAAGACGCGGGCGAACTCGAAGCTGGCGGCGCAGACCGCGCTCCAGATTACGGTAGAGATCAGCAGCATCGCCAGCAGTCCGTTCAACGGACCGTAGCCAAGGAAGAACTCGACCAACTCGCGACCGGTTCCGTATCCCCCTGCGATGACGACCGACTGAAACACGAAGCCGGGCAACAAGTACTTTCTGAAGGTGCGAGACGTGAACATCGAGTCAGCTCACCGCTTTCTGCTCGAGGGCGGAAAGGGGCAAACTGCTGTACCGCGGGTCGATTGACAACCCGGGTGGATTATCGTGATGGATCGCCGGTGAGTTTCTTCTTGTACTTGCGGATCCAGTCCTCGATATGGTCGGGAACGAGAAGCCGGTCGGCGATGGACGCCACTTCTTCCGCTTCACGCCATGCCGCCTCGAGGATCTCCAATTCTCCTTCCAGGGCCCGGCGCTCGCTCTCTTCGTGCGCAGCCATTTCCAGAGCGAGGCGCGTGTTGTTGTTCATGTCTTTCAGGGCGCTGGTGTCTTTGTCAAAACCGAACACGGTTTTCACTCCACCGTCTTCAGCGACCTTCGCGAAGAGACGCTCGGGGGCACGCGCTTCCTCCAACAAGATGACGGCGTTCTTCACCTGGGCGTTCGTCGCGCCCCATTCGTTGACCTTCGGCAGAATGCGCCCGGCCGCGCGGATCGCCGTCGGCCCGGTGAGGTACACCTCGTGGGTCTTCCCCTTCCCCTTGGCGAAGATCAGCCCGGTCTTCTCCTCGCGGCGGTGAGGCACCTTGAGGGCCCAGCCGTCGGGCGCATCCCACGGAACCAGCTCCAGGTTCTTCGTATCCTTGCGAGTCACAACCAGTCGGCTTCCATGCTCGTCGCGTGGCCGGGCCACAACCCGGTTGCCCTTTCCAGCGAGGAAGACCCACCAAATGTCGGCCCCCACGAATGCGCCGGCCACCGACACGGCAATCTGTGATCCTGCGATGATCGTGCTTCGGATCCTGCGGCGCAGGAACTCACGACCGTAGCGCCAGGCCGCGAACTCCGGCCTCTTGGGGCGACCGATACGTACCAGTTCCAAACCCGCCGGCAAGCGTGCGAGCCCGATATTGTCCGTGGAAAAACTCTGCGACGTGTCGTGGAACTGACGTTCGCACTCCTCGATGGCTTCCCATCTTTCGTCCAGCGGACTGAGGTTCCAACGCCGGCAAACATCGCAAATCACCCACAGCCGGCCTCGGTCCTGGTCGTAAGCCAATCGCTTTCCCACCGGGAAGTTCTCGACAGCTTCATTGCTGCCGAGGTTGCGGTTACAGTAGATGCAAGTCTTGAACATCGGTGGCGATTTCGAAGTTAGGTCCGCGCGCCATCGTGCCGGAATTGCCTCTTCAGTTTCTCGAGGGTGTCCTCGACGGCCTGTGGAATCAGCAGTCTGTCGGCGATGGATGCAATCTCCTCCGCCTCGCGCCACGCCTCCTCGAGCACAGCCAGTTCTCCTTCCAGAGCTCGGCGTTCGCTGTCTTCGTGCGCGGCCATCTCCAGGGCCAAGCGAGTGTTCGCATCGACTTTCCGCAGGAGTTTTGGATCGGCGAAGAGCGCGCCGTCCGCCCGCTTCTTCGCCTGCTCGATGGCGACGCGTTCGAAGAGGCGTTCGGGACTGCGGCTCTCCTCTATGAGCGTTACCGCGTCCCGTACCTGAGCGTCCGATGCACCCCATTCGTTCACTTGCGGAAGGACCTGTCCCGCCGCTCGCAGAGCCGTTTGACCTTCCAGCAACGTGTCCTTTCGCCTTCCCTTGCCCTGCGACCAGAACAAGATCCTGCGCTCACCCGGCCGATAGAACAGCTTCAGAGACCACCCCTCTGGCGAGTCGCCGCGGTGGATTTCGGCCTTCCTCATGTCGTTGTAAGTGATCGATAGGCGCTGCCCATCCCTATCCCGCACCCGAGCAACGACTCGACTGTTCCTGATCCCGATGATCACGGGCAGGAGATTCGCTCCTGCCACCGTCATGGCGACCCCGGCAACCATAGCCGCAGCTACCGAGAGGGCGCTCTTGATCCTGCGTTGCAGGAACTGGCTGCCATAGCGCCAGGCGGCGAACTCACGGCGCTTAGGGCGACCGACGCGGACCAGTTGCAGACCTTCATCCAACTCGGCCAGGCCGATGTTGTCCGTGGAGAAGCTCTTGGACGAATCGTAGAACTGCCGCTCACACTCCTCGATGGCCTCCCAGCGTTGATGAAGGGGCGAGAGATTCCAACGCCGGCAGTGGTCGCAGATGACCCACAAACGCCCCCGCTCCTGGTCGAAAGCCAGGCGTTTTCCCACCGGGAAGTTCTCGACGCTCTCGTTGGCACCGAGATTGCGGTTGCAGAAGATACAGGTCTTGAACATCCTAGTTACATTCGGTGCAGGCGATACGGTTGGGGCTTTCGTATTCTACTACATGCTTTCACATTCTACTACATATTACACCACGGGAACGAGATTCATTCGTTCCACGGACGCCATAGGGATAACATAATGCCGCAATGTACTTCGCGCAGAACCTGGGTAATGTTTTCAGTAGCGCTATCACTTGCTGCAGTGGTGAGCGCCTGCAGCGAGTCGACGACCCCGAACGGACAGGCGGAAGTCTCCATCATGCTCACGGATGCGGCCGGCGACGTGAACGAAGCTTGGGTGAACATCGGCGGCATCTATCTGCAGGGTGGAACTTGCGGTTCCGACGAGACGGACGAGGACGGCTCTGAGGGCTGCGGGCGTACCTGGCTGCGCGACACACCCACCGGATGGATCGAGCTTACGGGGCTGTCGATCGAGGTTCATCCCCTAATCGAAGGCGTGCAGGTGCCCGCAGGCAGCTACTCCCAACTGCGCTTCCTCATCGATGAGGGGGTGATCGTGACGGAGGGCGGCAGCGTTTTCGCGACGCCGGCCGCCGACATGGATGCGCTGAACGATGCTCGCGGCGGTGAGCCCCTCGTACCCACCGGTGCACTCCACTGTCCCAGCTGCAACAGCAGCGGGTTGAAGGTCAAATTCCACGACGGCTTCATCGTACTGGACGACGGCGAGACGATCGTAGTGGCTGACTTCGACGTCGGCCAAAGCTTCGGTCGCGAGCGTGGGAACTCGGGACGTTGGGTCATGCATCCCTTGATCCGAGCCAGTCGAATGGCCCTCGTCGGAGGGATAGCCGGTACCGTCTCCTTCGCAGAGGGGTTGGAACCGCCGACCACGTGCGGTGACAACACCGTCGGGTTGTCAAACTTCATGCCCATCGCGGTTGACGCGGATGCCGGGTTATGGAGCGGCCGCACTTCGTCGGACGGATCCTTTTCCATCCAACCTCTGCTGCCCGGCACCTACGATCTCTCGTACGAACAGGAGGCCGACTTCGAGGACGGCTCCTTGGTGACGTTCGGTGCCATCGTCGATCCCGGCTCGGTCGATGTGGAGGCGGGACTTGTCGCGACGGCGAGCTACACAATCGAGACCGTCGAGTGCACTCCGCCGAGCGGGGGAAGCTGAGACTAGGGAGAGAGTAGCCGGTCGGCGATCGCCGCGATTTCCTCTGCCTCGCGCCAGGCTGCCTCGAGAGCCGCCAATTCTCCCTCCATGGCACGGCGCTCGGTCTCTTCGTGCGCCGCCATCTCGAGTGCGAGTCGAGTTTCCGCGTTCATGCGGGTAAAGCGAGACTGGCCGATAACCTCCGGCGTCAGCGCGAAGACGCGCTCGGGATCGCCAACCTCCTCGATGATCTGCACGGCACCGGTCACCTCGTCTTGTGTACCGCCGAACGAGTTGATCCTTGGAAGGATGTGACTGGCGGCGCGAATCGCCGCCGACCCCTGTAGCCTCGCTATCAGTCGATCACCCCGTCCGCGCATCCCAAGAAAACCGTACCTTATCTCCCGAGGCCTGAACGGTACGGCGAGATACCAGTCGCCCGTGTCGTCGCGCTCGATCTGAAGCTCTTTGAGGTCCTGACGCACGATGACAAGACGCTCCCCCTCCCCGCTGCGGACCCGTGCGATGATCTTGCGGTTGTCATCGGTCGCGAAGAAAGCGATCAAGCCGGCAAGTGAGGTGAGCGTGTAGCCGATGGCTCGGAACGTGGCAGCGGTCAACTGCTGGGCACGGCGCCGCAAGAACTGCTTGCCGTAACGCCAGGACGCGAACTCGGGACGCTGCGGACGGCCGATCCGCACCAATTCCGTACCCTCCCGAACGCGGGCCAGCCCGATGTTTTCGGTGGAATATCTAAGGCGTGTGTCCCGGTACGAGCGCTCGCACTCTTCGATGGCTTCCCAGCGTTCTTCCAACGGGGTGAGGTTCCAGCGCCGGCAGCGCTCGCAGACCACCCAGAGGCGTCCCTTTTCCTGGTCGAAGGCCAAGCGGCGGCCGACGGGAAAGTTCTCGACGGCTTCGTTCGAGCCGAGCTTGCGATTGCAGTAGATGCAAGTCTTGTACATCAGCTTGATGCCAGCAGTTTCTTCTTTTGACGGCGAATCCAATCGTCGACACTGTCCGGTAGCAGCAGGCTATCCGCTATGGCCGCGATCTCCTCCGCTTCGCGCCAAGCCTCCTCCAACTCTGCCAGTTCGCCCTCGAAGGCTCGGCGCTCGACCTCCTCATGGGATGCCATCTCGAGGGCCAACCGGGTGGTGGCGTCCATCTTGACGAGCCGGGTCGCATCCACGAAAAAGACCGTGGAAAGCCTCTCCTCGCCCTTGGCGGCCGCAGACATCTTGAACAGGCGCTTGGGGCTGCGGGCCTCCTCGATCAACTGGACAGCGTTATGCACTTGCGAATTGGAGCCGCCAAAGGCGTTGACCTTGGGAAGGATTCGGCCCGCAGCACGAATCGCCGTGGCGCCGTCGAGGTGAGTGGTCTTGGCCTTTCCCTTTCCGAAGCGGCCGAGAATTCCCCAGTTGCGCTCCTTTTCGCGATACTGCAGTTCCAACGTCCAGCCATCTTCCGTGTCGGCCGTCTCGATCAGCTTCGCCTTGTGCGCGTCTTTGAGAGTTACCTTGAGAGAATCTCCGCCCCCGTTTCGCACTCTCGCAATGACCTTGTCCTGAGACGCGGCAAAGATCCCGAAGATGTAGACACCGAAGACTGCCCCCACGCCGACGGCGGCAACCTTTACGCCGGTCTCGACCAGCGTTCGGACTCGACGCCGGAGGAACTGCTTGCCGTAGCGCCAGGCGGCGAACTCGCGGCGTTGTGGCCGCCCAATTCGTACCAACTCCAGACCCTCGGGCAGCCGCGCCAATCCGATATTGTCGGTGGAGAAACGGTGGTTGGTGTCGTGGAACTGGCGTTCGCACTCCTCGATGGCCTCCCAACGCTGGTCCAGCGGCGAGAGGTTCCAGCGGCGACAGCGCTCACAGACCACCCAGAGGCGTCCCTTTTCCTGGTCGAAGGCGATGCGGCGACCTACGGGGAAGTTCTCGACCGCCTCGTTATCGCCAAGTTTGCGCTGGCAGTAGATGCAGGCCTTGTACATGGGCGCCCTTTGGCATCGGGAACACTCGCGGCTGCAAGCCGGGCTATCATCCCATCTACACCCGCCGCCCGCGGGCTATTCCCGTCTACTATACATGACGCAGACGGTTAGGTGTGTGTTTCCGCGCGGTTCCCCTCCCGCTAGCCGTCCACGAGCTGCATGGCCGATTCCGGATATCTCAACCCGGACGCCGCTCCCTTCGGCGCCACCTCGTCGATTCGTGCAAGCTCCTCCTTGCTAAGGACGATTCCCGTGGCGTCCACGTTCATCTCGAGGTTCGCGCGGTTGGTCGTGCCCGGGATGGGCGCCATATCATCGCCCTGTGCCAGCACCCAGGCGAGGGCGAGCTGAGCGGGCGTCGCATCGCGAGCGGCGGCGATCTGACCCAAGCGATCGACCAGTTCGAGGTTCTTCTTGAAGTTCTCTCCCTGGAAGCGCGGCCCCTGGCGGCGCCAGTCGTCCTCCGCAAGGTCGTCTGGCGTCTTGTATCGGCCCGTCAGGAAACCTCGGCCCAAGGGGCTGTATGGCACGAAGCCTATGCCCAACTCTCGGGTAACGGCCAGGATCTCGTCCTCGGGATCGCGACTCCACAGCGAGTACTCGGTTTGCAGGGCCGAGATGGGATGCACGGCGTGGGCGCGCCGAATCGACTGGGGCCCGGCCTCGGACAGTCCCAGGAATCTCACCTTCCCTTCCGAGACCAGGTCGGCCATGGCACCGACGGTGTCCTCGATGGGGACCTCGGGATCGACCCGGTGCTGATAGTACAGGTCGATGTGATCGACACCGAGTCGCTTGAGCGACGCATCACAAGCGCTCTTCACGTAGTCGGGCTTCCCGCTGATACCCAGGACGCTGCCATCGTCACCGCGAATGACGGCGAACTTAGTTGCGATCACCAGATCGTCTCGAACGTCCTTGAGGACCTCGCCGACCAGTCGCTCGTTGGTGAACGGCCCGTACATATCGGCCGTATCGAAGAACGTTGTCCCGAGCTCCACGGCGCGCCGCAGCGTCGCGACGCTCTCGGCCTCGTCCGCCTTCCCATAGAATTCACTCATGCCCATGCAACCCAAGCCGAGCTCGGAAACGACGAGCCCCTGGTTCCCGAGTTCTACCATCTTCATCGTCGGCCTCCGCATGATTGAATGAAAAGAGACGGCGGCACCCGAGAGCGGTGCCGCCGGTTTGAGTTACTTAGCGCGTTCGAGTTATCCGGGGCTAATGCGTGCCCATGTAACTGTCGCGAATCGCCTTGAATTCCGATCCCTCACTCCAATTCGGGAACGTCGACTCGTTGGCGATCGTGTAGCCGATGATGAACCACAGTTTGATGTCGTCCACCGCGCCGGTCAGGTCCCAATCCTCACTGTACTCGTCCGACGGCCGGTGATAGTGTGTCGCGGTCCACGTATCTTTCTCATTGCGGGTCCACTCGGGGCCGTGCTCCACGTGATCGTCGCCGGTGCCCGTATAGAGGGCCGGCACGCCCTGCTTGGCCAGGGAGAAATGATCCGAGCGGTAATAGTAGCCCTTCTCCGCATCGGGATCCGGAACAAGCACCCTTCCCTGCGATTCCGCCGCCGCCGCGAGGTAGTCATCGAGCTCGGACGCTCCGTACCCAATGACCACGATGTCGTTCATCGGCCCGTAGATGTTGAGCCCATCGATGTTGATGGCCGCCGCCGTCTTATCGAGGGGATAGACCGGGTTTTCGCCGTAATAGGCCGAGCCCAATAGTCCTTGCTCCTCGGCGGTCACGGCGATGAACAGAATCGAGCGCTCGGGCGGCGTATCGAGAGACTTGAAAGCCTTAGCCAGCGAGAGCAGCGAAGCAGTTCCGGTGGCGTTGTCCAGCGCACCGTTGTATATCTGGTCGCCCTCGAGGCTCTCGTCCCGCCCCAGGTGATCCCAATGCGATGTATAGATGAAGAACTCGTCGGGACGTTCGCTTCCCGGTATCATGGCCAAGACGTTCTTGGACATCGACCGCTCGATGGTGTTCTGCACGCCGGTGTAGGCACTCAGACCCATGGGTACGGCCTCGAAGCCGCGCTGCATGGCAGCCGCCTTCAGCTCGTCATAGTCCAGTTCGGCCAACTCGAAAATCTCGCCTGCGGTCTCAAGCGTTAGCCAGCCTTCGATCGCCACCCGGGACATATTGTCATCTTCAGCAACCATGGAGAACTGCGGACCGACCCAACTACCCTCGACCGTGTTCCAGCCGTAAGCGGCGGGCTCGGTTTCGTGGACGATCAAAGCGGCGGCCGCACCCTGGCGCGCTGCCTCTTCGTACTTGTAGGTCCAACGGCCGTAGTACGTCATGGCGTTGCCGGTGAACAGCTCGGGGTCCTTCGTCGCGAAGCCGGGGTCGTTCACCAGAATCACGACCGTCTTGCCTTCGACGTCCAGACCGGCGTAGTCGTCCCACCCGTACTCGGGTGCCACGATTCCGTATCCAACGAAGACCATCTCCGAGTTCATGACCTCAACGGCCTCGACGACCCGAGTCGTCCAAACGACGATATCGTCGCCGTAGTCAAAGGCGAGCTGGGTCGTGCGGCGCCCATCGGTGCGGGCAACGGTCAGCTTGGCGTCGGGTCTGGCGGTGATGGAGACCAGCGGGACGTCCTGAGTCCAGCTGTCGCCGTTACCGGGTTCCAGGCCGAGTTTCCCGAACTGCTCGACAAGGTAGGAGATCGTTTTTTCTTCTCCGGGTGTGGACGGGAGGCGACCCTCGAATTCGTCCGATCCCAGGACCTTGATGTGCTCGACGAGATCGTCGGTGTTGATGGTAGCAAGGGCGTTGTCGAGCTGTGGGTCTTCGCCCCCGCACGCGGCCAAGACTGCGACGGCGGCTAAAGCCAACAGGAGCTTAACGGAGAGGGGTCGAATCATTGTAACCTCGCTGCGTAATTGGGGTTCTGCATTCGGAGCCACACGCGGGCATATCGCTGCGCGGGCGGTCCGATAGTTGGGGTCATTGGGAGTCAATGGGGAACGTATTGACCGGGCTCCGATACGCAAGTACGAATCGGCTTCCTCACGACAGTGCCAGAGCGACCGCCAAGACCGTGTTGGTGCTCAGGTTCCAGATCACGTTAGAACCCAAGCCGGGTATCGGGACCGGTTCCTCCGGTCGCGTCAAGGCCCAGCGGAAGACGGGGACCAGCAACAGCGTCGGTGCAATCGCCGCGAGGGTCAGAGAAGGCAAGGTCTTCAGCGCGACACCCGCGATCAATGAGACCGGTACGAGAATCGCCAACAACACATAGACCCAGGCGGTCACCTTGCGCCCCAACAGCAACACCAGATTCTTGCGTCCCCCGGTCCGATCGGCCTCCTCATCCGGAAACTCGTTGAGTAGCAACAAGTTGAACGTCATGAAGAATGCGGGCAGCGAGGCGGCGATCGCCACCGGCTCGTACGTGCCGGTCTGGACCAGCGTGGTCGCGACGACGGGCAACGCGCCGAGCCCGAGGCCTGCAAACAACTCACCGACGTAAGCCCGGCCCAGGATACCGCTGTATCCGAAAGCGGCTAGCGCGCCTACGGCAAGAACGGGGACCAGTTGGGTTCCAACGACGGTCAGGAAATAGATGCCGACAGCTATCCCGATCGCACCCCCGGTCAAGCCGATGGCGACAGCTTTTCGGTAAGAGAGCAGTCCGGCCGGCAACGTACCACTGCCGCCGCTGAACGGCGTTCGCTCGGTATTGAGGTCGATCCCACTGCGGAAGTCGCTGGCTTCGTTGAGCGCGTTCACCGTTATGTGGACACCGAGCAAGCCCAGGAGCGCCAAGCCAGCGTGCGCCCAATCCTGCTGCCCCAAGTGAATCGCGGCACCGGTCCCGGCGGCGACCAGCGTGATGGGAAGCAGTAGAAACGGAGCGCGGGCGACCGCGGCGTACGCTGCAAAGCCCATACGTCCCTCCCTGTCATAGGACAGCATATCGGCGACTTGTGCCGTCCGGCTGGCCGGGCATAATCTCGCAGTCGAGGAACCGCCACCAGACTAGATTACGGACAGAATAATGCAAGGCCCGACACAGAATCGGCCAACCCAAGGGAGGCACCATGATCGCGCGGCCCCAGCCCGATGAGTATTTCGAGTATTACGGCCGGTATATCGGAATGGTCCCGGACGGAAACGTCTGCTCGATCCTCGCCGACGAGGCGCGGATCACCCTCGACCTTCTCAGTAAGGTCTCACCCGATAGAGAGGGTTACGCCTATGCCCCGGGAAAGTGGAGCATCAAGGAGGTCATCGGGCACGTGACCGACGCCGAACGCGTTTTCGCCTACCGAGCCCTGAGCTTTGCTCGACGCGATCCCGCCCACCTACCCTCGATGGAAGAGAACGAATGGGCTGACATCTCGAACGCGAACCAGCGGACGTTGGTCGAGCTGGCGGATGAGTTCGCGGCGGTGAGACGCTCGACCGTTCTCTTGTTCGAGGGCTTCGACGACGAGATGTCACGGCTGCGAGGTACGGCGAGCGGGAACGAATTCAGTGTGCGAAGCATCGCCTACATCATCGCAGGTCACGAGATGCATCATCGCGGCGTACTTCAGGAGCGCTACCTCTAAAACTCGCCGAGCACCGCCTTCTTGACCTGCTGGGCCTGCCACAGGTGGCGACGCTGGTGCCCGGCCAGTCCGGCCAGCCACTGGCCCAAGCTGAGGCGCACCAGACGGGTCACGGGAGACGTGACCTTGATCCGTGAGAGGTCGAGGCCGTCGGCGTGGTGCACGGTCTGGATCAGTTTGTCCTGTAGCGTCGCAAAATCCTCTACCGCCGTTGGGATCTTCAGGTCCTTCAGCTGCGGTGGAGCATAGATTTTCGGAGCTCGCAGTTTGCGGCGCGGCGGGCACTCGCTCATCGCCCCGGCAAACCACTTTTCGAAGAAGCCGTAGCGGAACGGTCCCTCGGAAGTCCAACCCTGACCGCGAGCTCGGATGATCGCCGTGTCCATCCGCGGCATCATCCTGCGACCCGTGATCACCAAGTGATCGACGCATTCGGCCATCGACCAACGCTTGGGATCGGGTCGGGAATTGAACTGATCGTCGTCCAAACCTGCAACGAGCTCGACGATCTCGTGCTTGGCCGATTGGTATTCGCTCAGTCGTTCTCCAAGCTCAGGATTCACGCGGCGTCTCTCCTGATGGCAAATCGGTCTTCTGTTTGCGAATCCACTCTTCGACCTCCTCAGGGATGAGTAGCCTGTCGGCGATGGCGGCGATTTGTTCGGCTTCCAGCCACGCCTCCTCCAATTCCTTGAGCTCACCCTCGAGGGCCCGGCGTTCCGCTTCCTCATGGGCCGCCATCTCGAGCGCCAGCCGCACAACCGGCGGCATCGTTCTCAGCACGCTGATGTCCCGGTCGAACAAGGCCGGTCCGGCCGAGTACCCTTCTTCCCGAGACGCGATGGCGAAGACCCTGTCCAGCGAGCGCTGCTCCTCGATGACGCGAACCGCGTTCTTCACCTGTTGATCGTTGCCGCCATAAGGGTTGAGCTTCGGCAAGATCTTCCCCGCGGCTCGAAACGCGGCGGGGCCCGTCAGCTCCGCCGTCTCGAAGTCCGTGCCGGGAACGAACTCGCGCCACCACTCCCGCTGCGCCAGGCCGACGCGATGCGGAACTCGCAGAACCCATCCCTCGGGTACGTCCGCGGTCACGAGGCGAACATCTTTCAAGTCCTGACGCGTGAGGACCAATGGGTCACCGTCCTCCGCTCGTACACGCGCGATCACACGCTGCTCGCCGCCGGTGAGGAATGCGACCCACGCGTCGTACACTTTCACGAACCAGTCGTAAGCGATGGAGGCCTCGATGGCGACGCGGCGTTTCAGGAACTCTTTGCCGTATCGCCAGGCGGCGTACTCCGGGCGCATCGGCCGCCCGATCCGGACCAGATCCGTCCCCTCACGTAGCCGGGCCAGCCCGATATTGTCAGTGGAGAAACGCGTCCGGGTGTCACGGTACTGGCGTTCGCATTCCTCTATCGCTTCCCAACGCTCTTCCAAGGGGCTCAGGTTCCAGCGCCGACACTCAACGCAGACGACCCAGAGGCGACCCTTCTCGGAATCGAAAGCGAGTCGGCGGCCCACCGGGAAGTTTTCGACGGACTCGTTGATGCCGAGGTCACGGTTGCAGTAGATGCAGGTTTTGTACATTTCGAGAAGTGTAGTGGTGGCCTCAAGTTAGGCGGCCTGATGGGATCAAGCTAGGCTGCAGGTGTGATCAGTGATTAGTAAGTAGTGAGACCCGTGGAATCTTGCGCAGATACAGGGTTCACTGCTGGCCCGGACCTAAGCCCAGTGGGCGGGACAAGTTGCTCCAAGCAGCCCGAGTACTCATCTTTCTCGATTGGTTTGCCCGTTTAGCCGTCGAACCCTGAACCTCGTGCCAAGGGCGGCTCATGTCGCGTCTCAAAGAACTCATTCACGAAGTGCACCGGCGCTCGCTGTGGCAGGTGCTGGCGATCTATATCGCTGTGGCCTGGGTAGTGCTGCAGGCGGTGGAGGTGCTGACCAGCAGTTACGGGTTGCCCCAGTGGTTCCCCGCCCTGGCCGCAGCGTTGTTGCTGATGGGGCTGCCGTTCGTACTGGCCACGGCTTTCGTGCAGGAAGGCGTGCCGCTGGGCAATCGCGCCGACCCGACGCTGATTCCCGAGGCCAGCGATCCCACGCTTCTTGCCGACACCAGCGGACCCGCCGTTGAGGTGAGGTCTAAGCCCGCTGCACCCACGGCCGAGGGGTGGCACCGGCTGTTCAACTGGCGAAACGCTATCGCCATCGGCGCGGTCCTGTTCGCCATCTGGGGTGTGGTATCGTTGGGCTGGCTTTTCACGGGGTTCAAGGGTCTGGTGGTAAAGGCCGAGGCCGCGGATTTCTTCGGCGAGGCCGACCGAGTGCTGGTGGTAGAGTTCGAGAACAAGACCGATCAAGCGGCGCTGGGGTTGGCGGTGAAGGAGGCGGTGGTCACAGACCTCGACCAGTCGGAATACGTTTATGTCGTCAGCAGCGACGAGCTGCAGGAAGTGCTCGAGCGGATGCTGATGTCGGACACGACCGCCATCGACGAGGCCACCGGGCTGGAGATCGCGCGGCGTGAGGGTTATCCGGCTCTCGTCGCCGGCGAGGTGACGCCCCTAGGGGCGGGCTACCAGATCACCGCCCGCATCATCGAGTCGAGTACCGGCGAGGCGGCGGTGCGCGTGCGGGAGACGGCGGCGAACGAAGAGGAAGTCGTGGCGGCGGTGGAACAGCTGTCCCGGCTGCTTCGACGTCATCTTGGCGAGTCGCTCACCGGCCTGCAGCGGAGCTTGCCCCTACCGCAAGTCACCACGGCTTCCCTCGAGGCGCTGGAGCTCTACGCTCAAGGGCGCGCGTTCCTGCGGATGGGGAATGGAACCGACGCGATACCGCTGATGGAGCAAGCCGTGGCGATCGACACGGCGTTCGCTTCGGCCTACCGCGGGCTTGCCGTGGCCTACGGTAACATCGGTAACACCTCTGCGGGTCAGATCAACGCAGACAAGGCCTATCGGCACTCGGGGCGCCTCGTTGACAAAGAGCGATACAGGGCGGGAGCTATCTATCACGCCTACAGGAGGCAACTGGACTCCGCAGTCTACTATTACGAGCTGAACATCAATCTCGATCCCGAAGACTTCGTGTCGATCAACAACCTGGGTGACATCTACGAGCGCGTGGGGCGCTACGAGGATGCCCTGGATTACTACCGGCTCAGCGTCGAGCTCGACCCGACGGGTGTTACCGGGTATCTGAACGTCTCCAGCGCCGCCGGCACGCTCGGTAGGCTCGACGAGGCGGACTCGGCGGTGGCCGAGATGCAGAGGCGTTTTCCGGGTAACTACAACACGCTATTCATGGATTTTGCGACGGCCCTGCGAGCGGACGACCTTGAGCGAGCGCGGGCTTCGATCACAGCAGTGACGGAACTCGGGTCGGCCAGCTACACGACGTGGGGACACTGGGCACTGTCGGGCCTGGACGCGATGCTGGGACACATCGGCGACGCACGGGTCGAGGTCGATGTCTCCCTGGAGCAGGCCATCGAGGCCAGCTCGGCGATCACAACCTACCTGGCGTTACAAACCCTCGTGCACACGGCGCTGGCGGCGGGGACGCCCGATATCATACGACCCTATCTGGATGTCGTCATGGAGCAGGCGTCTACCGACCCGGCGCCGTTGTTCGGACACCTCGGCATGTCTTTCGTGGCCGAGGGATACGCTCTCCTCGGAGATCTGGCTGAGGCACGTCGCATACTCGCGCGGCTGGATTCCATGGTCGAATCCGGTGACTTCCGGCCCTACGGCTATGCGAGCCGCGTTCGGGCTCTCATCGCGCTGCAGGAGAATCGGCCCGAGGAAAGCCTCGAGTTCCTGGGCCGGTCGCGGACCGAGAATTTCGGCGTGATGCCCCGAGGCAACCGACTGTTGCTGGGAGACACCTACGCGGCACTGGGCCGGCTGGACAAGGCGGCGGCTCAATACGACTCGCTGTCGATGAGCTACCTGCTCGACTTCAGAGATGTCAGCAGCTACGGACCGTTGAAGGCGCTGGGCCACGAACGAGCCGCCACGGTCTATCTCGCTCTCGGCGATACGACGGCAGCCGTCAAGCACCTCGCCGCCTTCGCCGAATTGTGGCGCGACGCCGACCCGGAGTTGCGGCCGCGGGTCGAGTCGGCGCAGCGAATGCTGACTCAGTTGGCCGGGGAGGGCCGCTAAGGAGAGACGAACGCCATCGTGTCACGTCTCAAGAGTCTGATCCACGAGGTCCATCGCCGTTCGCTGTGGCAGGTTCTGGCCATCTACCTGGCCGCGGCCTGGCTGGTGCTGCAAGTGGTGGAGGTGCTGGTCGGGGCCTACGGCCTGCCGCCCTGGTTCCCGGGCCTTGCGGCGGTCCTCCTGCTCATCGGTCTCCCCTTTGTGCTGGCCACCGCCTTCGTCCAAGAAGGTGGCCCTATCGCACGCGGTCCCGATCCCACTCTGCTTCCCGAAGCGCAAGTCGCCCCGGTGCAACTCGAAGACGAGGCACGTGACGATGGCACAGGGGGATTGCGGCGCGTACTGAGCTGGCGCAACGCCCTCGCTTTGGGACTCACCCTTCTCGTCGTCTGGGGAGTCGTGGCTGCGATCTGGCTGTTCACAGGGTCGCCCGGCCTGGTGGTGAGGGCCGAGGCTGCGGACTTCTTCGATGCTCACGACCGTGTGGTGGTGGCAGAGTTCGACAACCAGAGCGACCAGGAAGCGCTTGGCCTGGCGGTGCGGTCCGCCATCGTCACCGACCTCGAGCAATCAGAATATGTCTCCGTCGTCGATGAGACCGAGCTGGTCGAGGTGCTGAAGCGGATGCAGTTGTCGGACACCGCGCGCATCGGAGTCGACGAAGCGCTAGACATCGCCCGTCGCGAAGGCTATCCGGCGGTGATATCCGGAGAGGTCGCTCGACTCGGCTCGGGCTACCAGCTCACCGTCTCGATCATCGAAGTATCGACGGGGGACGTGGCCGTTCGCGTTCGCGAGACCGCAGCCAGCGACGCCGACGTCATAACGTCCGTGGAGGGGTTGTCGCGGCTCACGCGGCGCCACCTGGGCGAATCACTGTCCGGCATTCGCCGCAGTCAGCCGCTGCCGAAGGTGACCACGCCGTCGCTCGAGGCGTTGCAGTACTACGCTCGAGGTGTGGAACAGGGCGCGCGTGGCGATTTCGGTCTGGCGATCGCAACGCTGCAGGAAGCCGTGAAGCTGGATACGACTTTCGCTGCGGCTTATCGAGGGATGGCGATCTACCATTCCAACATAGGTGATGTCGCGAACGCCAGAATCAACATCGACAAAGCACACCGGCACTCGGAACGATTACTCGATCGCGAGCGCTATTACACAGCCGCCAGTTACCACTCGAATCGAGGCTACATCGACTCGGCTGCGTTCTACTATCAACTCGTCCTCGACCGCGAACCGGAGAACGGCGGAGCCGTAAACAACCTGGGGGACATCTACGAGCGGATGGGGCGCTACGAAGACGCCCTCGAGCTCTATAGGAGGGCCATAAACCTCACGCCGGGCGTCGCTTCACACCTGAACCTGGCCAGCGCCGCACGCACTCTCGGCGACCATGAGCTAGCCGACTCGGCCCTCGGTCTCTTGCGCGAGCGCTTCCCACGAAGCCTTCAGACGTACATAACATCTCTCAACAACGCGCTCTATGCGGGCGACTTCGATGGCGTAGAGGCGATCTCCCTGCGGGAAGCCGCCAACCCTTACCCATGGCCTCGCATTTACGGTGCGACATACCGGTCGAGTATTGATGCGGCGCGCGGTCAAGTCAGCGCAGCCCTCGCCCTTGCTGATACGAGCTTTGCGCTCGCGACGGAGCAAGGCAATTCGTTCTTTGTGTACCAGATCATGAGAATCGCCTACCTGGGCGCGCTGACGGCGGGATACCCAGAGCGTGCTCTGCCGTTCATTGAGGGCGCTCCCGACCCAAACCGGCTGGGGGCTTCACCCCTATTCCAGCATCTGGCACTCGCTGGCCTAGCGCAGGGATACGCGCTCGCCGGGGAGACAGAGGAAGCGCGCCGCTTGCTGTCTAGCGCGGACTCACTCGAGGCGCTCGGTGACTTCAGGCCCGCCGGTATCGCTGACCAAACGAGGGCAATCATCGCGCTCCAGGAAGGCCGGCCGGAAGACAGCCTGGACCATCTCAACGAGGCCCAGGCGCGACGATATGGCATGTTGCTCCGGCCGGGTCACCTCCTACTCGGAGACGCGTACGCCGCACTGGGACGTTTCGAAGACGCAATCGTGCACTACGACTCGCTCACCAGCACCGACCGGATGAACTTCGTTGACTTCGGGACGTACGGCCCGTTGTTGCCCCTGGCCCACGAACGTCTCGGCACTGTCTACCTGCAGCTCGGAGACACGGTGTCCGCGGTGAGACATCTCTCAGCTTTCGCGGAATTATGGCAGGAGGCGGACGAGGACCTGCAGCCGCGGGTCGAGTCGGCGCGCCGAACGATCGAACGACTGACCGGGGAGGGCGTTTAGCCCTGACGAATCGTCTGGGCTAGCGCAATCTGGGTAAGAACATCGGAACGCGTTCGGAGTAGCTCACGTACTCCGAGCCGAACCTATCACGCAATTCCTTCTCTTCGAGACGCACCACCCAAAAAAGCCCGGGAATGACCAGCAAGGCCAGCACGTACATCGCCAAGTAGTTGGTGAAGAGCGCGAAAGCGAACATCCCGAGGGTGACCGCCAAGTAGCGGGGATGCCGGACTCGCGAATAGATGCCCTCGGTCAGAAGCCCTGGGCCCGGCTTCTCCGGCGACAACTCGGGCATCCCCACAAGGGTGCTAAGCTTCAGGAATTTTCGGGCCTGGATCTCCACAAAGACGGATGCGGCGTAGACCACAGCTGCGAGAGCGATGAACGTGTAGTTGGTGCCGAACTCGATGGACATTATCGGACCGCGGAACACGATCAATATCGCGATCAACGCGAACGAGAAAGCCGTCATGATGATGAACGTGAACAGCGGGCCGAGACGACGCCAGAAACCGATGAGAGGGTGGACGATCAGCCACCAGATCACCGCCGGCGGTACGGAGACGACGGTGATCAACGCGATGAAGTAGCGGACCTTGTCCACCCTCTGATCTCTTCAGGCTAGAGGGTCAGTAGGCACCACTCCCGGTCGCAGGGCGCCGTGCCCATCTGCAGTCCGGTGTCTTTGGCCACCAGCACGTTGTTGCCGTGGTTGTAGCCGAAGCCGTTCTCGGGATCGTAGAGCCCCGGCTCGTTGGAGAAGTGCATGCCCGCCTGCATGACGGTGTGGTCGCCCAGCGCCTGGTATGGCGGTTGGTGGCCCTCCATCCCCTCGCCGTGTCCCGGTCGATGGTAGATCAGGTGCGCGCAGTCTTTCTGCACTTGAATGTCATGCACGGCCTTGGCCACGGCTGCGCACGTGTTGCCCTCGCGCGATTCTTCAGCCTGCACGTAGTAGACTTCCGTGTGGACATCCCATACGTGTGACTGCCAGTCCGTCCACGGGGCGAATAGGAACGAGCGGTACTGCTCGCCGCCGTAGCCGCCGACTCGAACGACTCCGGCGAATTGCAGCGCATGGCCGGGCTCGATCCGGGCCCAAGACACCTGGTTGGGGTGCGGGAAAGCGGTCTTCAGGCCGGTACGGCAACCTACGCCCACGCTTATCCCGACGGCGTTGTGCAGTTCGCCGGCCTGTGGAATATCCTCCATGAGCCGATGCATCCCCCACAGCTGCGCCGCATTCTCGATCTCCCAATCGAGCGTGCCGTGTCCACGTTCCAGGATATAGTTGCGAACAAAGGCGTGGAGTTCGGAGAAGTGATCCATGGCGAGCTGCGTCAGCTGGTTCTCGGCATCATCTTTGACCGCGCGGTTCCGCACCAGGATGTCGTAGACGTCGACGAACTGGGCCTCGGGCATCGCGTCCGCCATGATCCCGAACTTGCCACCGCTGGGGCGATGCTTCTGCGGCGTATCGATCGCGCCGAACATGTTCAGACGATCGGACGTCTCCTGCCCCGGCATGATGCCGATCTCGGCGGCGGCGCCGCTGTCGATGCCGATGGTCTTGTTGCCGTAGCCCAACTTGTTCAGCGTCTCGCCCCACCACTGGTAGATGCTCACGGTGGGCCCTTCTACGACCTCGCCCTTGTAGGGATTTCCACCGGCTCCGTACTGGAAGTCGAAGTACGAGTGCGCCCCGGTGGACCACCACGTCTGTACCAGCTCGTGGTCCAGGTAGGGATGGAGCCAGATGCAGCCATCATCGTCATCCATCGGAAGGAAGCAGGCGAACGGCCGCTCGGTAGTCGAATGCAGGAGCCCGGTCGCATAGATGATGTTCCAGCGCGTGGTCAACAACAGGCCGCCGTCGACACCGCGTTCCCGAGCCTCGGCTTTCAGGGATCGGGCCTTGGCCTTGTACCACTCGATGGGGAGCCGGTGGGCCTTCGCCGCCGGAGGCAGCATGTGGCGCCGCTTCTGTTGTTCCTTGCGCAGCAGCGTGAAGCTGCCCCCGCTCTCGGCGCGAGCCATGGCACGCTCGTCGGGCCAAGCCGCTTTAGGTCCGGTTACCATCGCCGCGCCCATACCGAGGCCGGCCACCTTCACGAAGTCGCGTCGCTTGAACGTCATGACTCCCTCCCGCGGGTCAGCGTTGGAAGATCATCGATCAGGGCTGTCAGAGGATGCGACTGACACGTTAGTGAATTGCGATGGGGCCCGCCAGCGATTGGTCTTAACGCGGGCGTCTGGCCCCCGTGTTGAACTGCCGCGGGCGCGGGGCGAGGACGCGGACGAAAACGTCAATGACGCTCATCGCTGGCCACATCGGGTTCGCACGATAGTTGTTCTTGGGCGATTGAGGTGGCATAATGGTTGTGGCACCATATACCGAAGGATCCACTATGCTGTGGTTGCTTCTGATTCCCGGCATCCTGCTGGCTGGGGTGTTGGCGTTCTGGCTCATCGGCGAGCGCGGTCATCTGATGCTCCCTTCCACTCGCGCGGCCATGCGCGACAGGCCGAGTAGCAGCACCGGCAAGCATGACGGCAGCCCTCGGGGCGGGTGGCTCAACGCGCTGCACGGCTACGTCTACGGACGCTGGCCGTACCAATACATCGACTTCTGCGTCAATACGCTGCTTCCGCGCATGTCGCCGAAGGTGAAGCGGTGGTGGGCCGACCACTATCACGGCAAGGTGCTGACGCACGAACTGGCGCGCCGAGTCATCACGCTGGACCACGAGATCAAGCGTACCGACCTCGAGAAGATCATCCCCTACCCCACCGCCCGGGACATCGTCCTCAAAGGGCCGCCCAGCGTCGTACTGCTGGACTGTCCATGTCGGGCTGCGCGGGAGAACCCCTGCACGCCCACCGACGTGTGCATGCTCGTAGGGAGCGGTTCATTCACCCTCGAGCATCAGCCCAATCGGACGCGCCGCATCGGCCAGGATGAGGCGCTAGGTATCCTGCAGGCCGAGCACGAGCGCGGACACGTACACACCGCCTATTTCAAAGATGCCTGTGACAACCGTTTCTATGCCATCTGCAACTGCTGCTCGTGTTGTTGTGGCGGTTTGGAGGCGATGGTGAAGCACGGCGTGCCGATGGTCGCGTCCTCGGGTTATGTGGCAGAAGTCGACGAAGCCGCTTGCATCGGGTGCGGCGACTGCGAGACTGCCTGCCCCTTCGAGGCGATCACGCTGGAACACAAGTCGGTGGTGAACTGGGAGAAGTGCATGGGGTGCGGCGTGTGCGAGGGGCTATGCGAGAACGACGCGATGACGCTGATCCTGGATGAAGCGAAGGGAATCCCCCTCGACGTGCAGGCCATCGGCGCCGAGAGCGTCCTGCACTAGTTCGCGACGACCCCACTGGTGCGGCGACGGAGCCAAGTTCCGGTTCCCGCCAGCAACACCACAATCATGATGACGAAGACCCCCCGGGTCGACGTGTCGCTGGCCGCAGCGACGACTTCCCTTCTACCGTCCCGGTAGATCACGCTGACTCGCGGGTGCCCCACCAACCCAGCTATGGGTCCGATCATCGGTGGGCCGCTGAAGTAGTTACCCCAGCGTTCCAGCACGTAGACCCTGTCGCCCCACAGCGCGATCCCAACCGGAAACCACGGCCAGCGGATCCGTGCCAGCGTGCTTAGGTCCCCGTCGGGTCGATGTGGCGAACGCGGCGATTCCCGTAGTCCGCCACGTAGATCGCGCCGCTCTCGCCGACGGCGAGGCCGATGGGAGTCTTGAACAGGGCGGAGGCGGCGGGTCCGTCTCGGTATCCGGCCACCGAGTCACCGGCCACGGGCTCCCATGAGTCATCGTCCAGCAGGCGGACGATTCGGCTTCGCACCGTGGCATAGGCCTGACCGTCGGGGCCGTGAGCGATAGTCCAGTATGGCTCGGTGGGATAGCCGCCCGGGGGGTAGTGAATGGACTCATCGTCGGTGACATGCAGCACGTTGGTGTGGATGTCCTCGGCCACCTGTGAAAGGCTTCCGTCCGCTTCGATTCGCCAGACCACGTTTCGGATCGTGTCGGCGAAGTACACGCGTCCTGATGAATCGATGGAGATCCCCGAGCCAACGTGCACCACTGCGACCGCGAGGCTTACGGTCAGCACGACCATGGCAACGAACGTGACGGCTGTTCTCATCCCACCATGGCCTTCAATTCGGTCATCGCCCGATCGATGTCGTCGCACGTCGTAAAGAAGTGGGGTGCGATCCGGATGACATCGCCGCGAGCCGAAGCGATGATTCCGCACTCGTTCAGCTTCCCCTCGACGGTGTGTGGGTCCGGTACCCTGATCGCCGTCGTAGCACCCTTCCTCGAGATATCCCGCGGACCGACGTACTGCAGGCCGAGCCGGTCGGCAGCGTCGATAGCATGAGCCGACAACTCCTCGATGCGGCCCTCGGTCCTCCGCGTGCCGACGCCTTCGATGATCTCCATGCCGGCCCGGGCTGCGACGGCGGCGAACACCGGTGGAGTGCCGGTGTCGAAGCGGCGCGCCTCATCCGCGTAGTCGAGCTGGCGTGGTTCAAACGCGAACGGATTGGTACGACCGAACCAGCCGGTGAGGGCGGGCTCGAATCGATCGATCAACTCTCGCTTCATGTAGATGAAGGCGATGCCGGGAAGCCCCAACAGATACTTCAGAACACCGCTAACCAGGATGTCGATATCCGCTTCGCGAACGTCCAGATGACAGGTGCCCAGCGACTGGTACGCATCCACCAACGTCAGCGCGCCCCTCGCGCGCGCCATCTCGCCGACGCGGCGAACGTCCTGTTTGAAACCGTTCTGATAGTAGACGTGGGTGGCCGAGACGAGGGCGGTACGGTCGTCGACACGCTCTTCGTAGTCTGCCAGGGCCAGAGCACCGTCGTGCACGGGAACGAAATCGATTTCCAGACCGTACTTCGCGTGTGCCAGCCATACATGGGCGACGGTAGGAAACTCCGCCTCCGTTGTGACCACACGAGGCCGAGGCCCGGACGGATCGAGCGAACTGGCGATGGATGCCACAGCCGCCGATGCCGAAGTGGAGATCCCGATCTCACCGACATCCGCTCCGATCAGGCGGGCAAATGTCGTCCGCGCACTCTCCACTTCACCCATCCACGCGTCCCAGTCCATCCCCCGGTTCAGCCAACTATCGAGGTAGCCGTCGATGGCATGGCGCACACGCTTCGCCTGAGGACCGTGTGAACAGTTGGCGACGTGGATCGTATCAACGAGGCCGGGGAACTCGCGCTGCCACGCGCGGGCCTCGTCGTCGGATATCGGTTGAACTCGCGGTTCGGTCATTGCACGAACACCCTGAACATGTCGCGTAGCCCCGCGACCAGGATCACGCCGATTCCGACCGGGATGACGTACTTGATCCAGTAGAACCAGAGGCGACCGACCGGAGCGCCGTCGTTGCCCTTGTTGGCCTCCTCGAGGGCCCGACCCAGGCCCACCACCCAAGCCAGCGCCAGCAAGGCGAGGGCACTGCCCAGTGGCTGCATTGTGGACCCCCAGAAAAGGTCGCTCTTCAGTATGTAGTCCAAGCTGGTCATCGGAACGATGGCCAGCAGCAGCGCCGCCAGGCAAAGCACGATCACGGCCGACTTGCGTTTCCAGCGGTGCTCATCGACGAGACCCGCGACCAGGACCTCGAACGCCGCCACATCCGACAAGAACGCCGCGAAGAACAGCAGACCGAAGAACAGGGTGGCGTATAAAGCGCTCCCCGGCATCTGGGCGAAGATGCTCGGCGCGGTGATGAACGTGAACGGAGGTCCGGTGTTCAATTGGACCCCGAGAGCCACCGCCGCCGGGACGATGACGAAACCGGCCAGTATCGCGGCCAGCGTCTCGCCGACGCCGACGCTGATGGCGCTTCGTTTCAGGTTGACGTCGTCAGGAAGATAGCTGGCGTACGTGACCAGAAAGGTGCCGCCCAGACTGAGGGAGAAGAAGACCTGGCCCAGCGCCGCGGTAACCACGCTGGCATCGATCTTCGCGAAATCCGGCACGAGATAGAACCGAAGTCCTTCGTCGGCACCGGGAAGCGTGAGAGAGCGGGCGATCAACACGAACAGTAGTAGAAAGAGTAGCGGCATCCCGATGACGCTGACTCGTTCGACGCCGCTCTTGATGCCGGCCAGAAGAACGACGGCCACCAGCGCCAACACGAGGGCCGTCATGAGGAACTGACCCCAGAAGCCTCCGAGAATCAGATCGAAGAATGACGCCGGTTCGATCGTGGAGAGGGTGCCGGTCAGCGAGACGATCGAATAGCGCAAAACCCAGCCGACGACAACGGTATAATAGGTCAGCGCCATCAAGACGGTGATGAAGAGCAGCCACCCGAAGGCCTTCCCTCCCCTCATGCCGATGCGTGTGAACGCGCCCATGGGGCCGCGACGCGTAAGACGACCGAGACTGAACTCGGCCATCAGCGCCGGTATCCCGAAAGCGACGAGGATTACGAGATATAGAAGGAGGAATGCACCGCCGCCGAAGGCACCGGCCATGTAGGGAAAACGCCAGACGTTGCCCAACCCTACCGCTACGCCGATGAACGTCATCAGCACGCCGAAGAGCGAGGTGAATCGCGGTCGGGTCGATCCGGAGGGGTCGCTAGTTGTCACCGCGGGTTTCGATGGAAAGCCCCGACGCATCGTCGGACGCGCCGGGGCGGGATCGGATTACGCGAGGGTGGCTTCGAGAACGAACTCGACGTTCCCCTTGAGAGCGCCGGAAACCGGGCAACCGTCCTTGGCCGCGTTCGCCGCGTCGGCGAAGGCCGCCTGATCGATGCCGGGCACGACACCTTCCGTCACCAGGCGCATCGTCGCGATCTTCGGGCCCGTATCCAGCATCTCGAGCGTGCAGTGCGCCGTCGTCGTGATGCGCTCCGACGGCGTTCCCGCCCTCTCCAGGCCGGCGGACAACGCCATGCTGAAACAGGCGGCGTGCGCCGCAGCGATCAACTCCTCGGGATTCGTCCCCGCCGCTCCCTCGAACCGGGTCGGAAAGCTGTATTCGCCCTTAAAGGCCCCGGACCCCGCCGAGTACTCTCCGCGCCCGCTGCGCAGTACGCCTTCCCACGTCGCATTTGCCTTACTGGTCGGCATCAGAATCGCTCCTTCTCTTTCCTCGGGTTGATGACTGCTCAGAATCGATTGGGGCCGAGGGCGTATAATCGAGGTTCGCCGGCCCCGGCGCCAGATCCTCGACCCACGAGCCGAAACACCGATCCCAGGCGCGGGTGCGGGCCCGTGACGGCCGCCAGAAACACCTGTATTCAGGCCTCTTTCTGGCCAAGTCTGACCGGTGATTCGGTCATTACGACCGCGCCCAGACAGGCCGATCCCTGGTGATAATCGAGCCTGAAATTCGGTAATTCCCCTTATTGCCAGCACTTAGTGACCCGGATATCTTCTCGGCTTCTTACTTGCTATGTGCCCCACCGGAGTTGCCTGACCCCGTTTTCGACGACGAAAGACTGGGAGAAGAGGAGCGAGGATGCGCAGGGTGGAGTTGCCCTCAAAGTCGATCAACGACTACCAGGGCCTGATTGGCGGAGACGCCGTCAGGGAAATAGAAGAGCTGGCGGCGCCGCTGCGCGGCGCCCGAGTTCTGCATCTAAATGCCACAGCGCACGGCGGCGGCGTCGCGGAGATGCTGCCCACACTCGTGGCGCTGAAGCGCGGTCTCGGCATCGAGGCCGAGTGGTACGCGCTGGACGGCAACGATGCCTTCTTTGATCTGACGAAGAAGCTGCACAACGGCCTGCAGGGGATGGACATCGATCTCGCGCCGGACGTCCGTGCGGTCTATCTGTCGACTCTCGACGCGAACAGAGAGGCATTCGAGAACGACTGGGACTTCGTCATCGTGCACGACCCGCAACCGGCGGGCATGCTCGAGTTGTTGGACGGACGCCGGACCGGGACCTGGCTGTGGAGATTGCACGTCGACACGTCGACGCCGAATGAGGCAGCGATCGACTTTCTCGCTCCCTATATGGGCGGATACGAAGTCGCGATCTTCACTCTACCGGAGTACGCAGCGCCGCAGTTGAGCCCGGCGCGTACAGAGTACGTCTACCCGTCCATCGATCCGCTCGCTCCCAAGAACCAGGGGCTATCGCCGGCGCTGGCTCGTCAGTTGCTGACGAACAGGTTCGGAATCGACCCCGACCGTCCCCTGATGACGCAAGTGTCGCGCTACGACCCCTGGAAGGACCCGCTGGGTGTGATCGACGCCTACCGAGCGGTGAAGCAGCAGATCCGAGGCGTTCAGCTCGCCCTGGTCGGCAACCTCGCAGACGACGATCCCGAGGGAATCGAGTACCACGCCAAGGCCGTGGAATACGCCGGGGACGACCCCGATATCCGCGTCCTGAGCACGCTGGACCGATTGAGCCAGGACGACCTCACGCACGCGCTCGAAGTGAACGCCTTCCAAGCTGGCAGCGACGTCGTGGTGCAAAAGTCGACGCGCGAGGGCTTCGGCCTGGTGGTCACGGAGGCGATGTGGAAGTGCGCAGCCGTGGTCGCTGGTCGCGTCGGCGGCATCGTTCACCAGATCGAGGACGGCAGCAACGGCTACCTCGTATCCGACGTCGACGAGTGTGCGGATCGGGTCATCGCATTGCTCGCGGACCCGGACCACCGCCGCGAGATAGGCGAAAAGGCCCGAGAGACGGTGCGGGAGCGTTTCCTGACACCTCGCCACCTGGCGGACTACCTGCGGATCCTCGGTTCGCTCTAGCGACACACGACCCCGGGCGCGGCGCACCTCCTCCAGTGCCGCGCCCGGGCTCGTTGATCGCGTTGCTACCGGTGTTCCTCAATTGGCTCGTTACGAGAGTGATTAGTGATTAGTGATTAGTGATTAGTGTATGTTGTGAGTAGTTAGTGATTACTGGTTACTAATCACCAATTACTACTCACGCTTCCGACCTGCTCTCCCAAGCATGCCCGACAGCCAGCCGCCTGACTCTAGCCACAGCCCACGGCCAGGCTAGTTTGTCCCTATGCCTGCGCAGAAGTGGCCGTTCCTGATCGTCGCCAACCGGCTTCCCGTCACCCGCAAGCGGGTCAAGGGCAAGAACCAATACACCCGAAGCCCCGGCGGTCTGGTTTCCGCGCTGACGCCCATCGTTCAGCGGTCGGGCGGCGGCGGATGGGTGGGCTGGACCGGGACGGTGGGTGAGGCGCCGAAGCCCTTCACGCACGACGGGATCGTCCATATTCCCGTGGATATCAGCCGGACCGAACTGAAGCGGTTTTACCAGGGATTCTGCAACGGAACGACCTGGCCGCTGTACCATGGGGCGGTGCGCGAGCCCGAATACCATCGGACGTGGTGGCGATCCTACGTCGCGGTCAACAAGCGATTCGCTCAGAGAACGGCGGAGGCCGCCGCACCGAAGGCGGTTGTCTGGATTCACGACTACCATCTGCAACTCGTCCCCGCTCTGCTGCGCGAGCTGCGACCCGACCTCCGAATCGGCTTCTTCCTTCACATACCGTTTCCGCCCGAGGAATTGTTCGGACGGCTACCCTGGCGGCGGCAAATCGTCGAAGGCATGCTGGGCGCCGATGTCATCGGGTTCCAGACTCAAGACGGCGCGCAGAATTTCGTGAGCCTCGCAAAACGTCACGCCGACGCAAAAACGCAGGGCGGTCGCGTCATCGCTCACGCCCACACCGTCCACGTGGGCGCTTTCCCGATTTCCATCGACTTCGACCGCTACGACTCGATGGCGCGCGATGAGGATGTCGTGAAGCGCTACACGGAGATACACCAGCAGCTGGGCCGTGGCCGGAAGATCATCCTGGGGGTCGATCGTCTTGATTACACCAAGGGCATCGACGTTCGCCTGCGCGCGCTCTGGGAGGTCCTCTCACGCCGGCGCCAGTCCATCCGCGGCTGCGTGATGATCCAGCTGGCGGTACCGAGCCGCGAACGCGTCCCCGAGTATCGGGAATTGCGCAGTCGGGTGGAGGAGTTAGTGGGACAAATCAATGGCGAATTCGGTGAAGTTGGAAAAGCGCCGGTGCACTACATCCACCGCGAGCAGCCGTTCAAGGAACTGGTGGCGCTCTACCGGGCCGCCGACGTCATGCTGGTCACGCCGTTTGCCGACGGGATGAACCTGGTGGCCAAGGAATACGTTGCGACTCGCCACGACAACACGGGTGTATTGATCCTCAGCGAGTTCGCCGGCGCCGCACGTGAACTGCGGACCGCGCTTCAGGTGAACCCCCACGATGTCGACGGACTGGCCGAGACGCTCGACCTGGCGCTTTCGCTGCCGCGGAAAGAGGCGGCGCGGCGCATGCGACGCATGCGCGATGTCGTCCGGCGGCACACCGTGTACGACTGGGCCGACTTTTTCATCGCCGCTCTGGTCGACTAGCTGCCGACCTCTTTCTTCTTCAAGTCGAACGTCTTCGACTCGCCACGCTTGAACGTCTGTATCACTCCATCGATGCCGATGCGGGCATACGGCGCCCAAGCGCCCTCGAAGGCGACGGTCAACGTCTCGTGGGTCATGTGAATGCGGAACCAGTGACCCCGATACTGGATGCGTGAGCGGACCGATTTCAACTCTTCGGGCAGACAGGGGTTGAGCCAGAGCACGCCTTCCCGGAGAGCGATCCCGCTGTAGCAGCGTTGAACGAGATCGACCGTTCCGGCCATGGCACCCAGGTGGATCCCCTCCGCCGTCGTGCCACCCTGCACATCTTTGATGTCGGCCTGCACCGCCGCCTCGAACCAGCGCCAGGAACGCTCGCGGTCCGAGCGCGCCTGCACCCACGAGTTGATGATCGCGCTGAGGGTGGAGCCATGCGAGGTGCGCCGCAGGTAGTAGTCGATGGTCCGTGGAATCCAGTCGGGCTCGAAAGGGTAGTCCATCCATTCGAACAACTGCGCCAGTCGTTCGGCCGAGAACAGATAGAACAACATGAGCACGTCCGCCTGCTTGCTCACCTTGTAGCGGTTGGGCGAGTCTCCTTCGGCTTCGAGGATCCGGTCCAGGCGATGGATGTCGCCATATTTCGCCCGGTAGCCCTCCCAGTCGAACTCCTCCAGGCTCTCGTAGCCCTCGAACTGGCTGATGATACCGCCATCCTGGAAGGGGACGTACATCTGACGGCCGATCTCTCCCCACTCGGCAACTTCGTCGTCGGTCAGCTCGAGATCCTCGAAGATCTCGGTCTTGCAGTCGTCATCCAACAACTTGACGACGCGTCCGCCACATTGCAGGACCCACGCGGCCATCACGTTGGTGTAGGCGTTGTTGTTCAGCCCCGGCTCGCTCGAATCCGGATAGGCCGTGTGGTACTCATCCGGGCCGACGACACCGCGGATCTCGTAACGGTCACGCTCCGGGTTATGAGTAGCTGCACTGGCCCAGAAGCGGGCGACCTCGAGAATGATCCGTGAGCCATACGTGCAGATGAACTCCCGCCGTCCCGTCGCCTGGTAGTGCCGCCAGACGTTGAAGGCGATCGCCGCATTCACGTGGCGCTGCAAGTGGGTCTCATCCGCGATCCAGCGTCCCGACTTCGGGTTCAGGTGGACGACCTGGGTCTCCTCCCGGCCGTCGCTTCCGCTCTGCCATGGGAACAGTGCTCCACGAAAGCCTTCCTCCTGTGCTATGCGCCGCGCCTCCGGAAGCCGGCGATAACGATACATGAGCAACGCACGCGCGATTTCTGGCACCCGAAACTGCAAGTACGGGAACACGTAGAGCTCATCCCAGAAGACGTGACCGCGGTAGGCCTCACCGTGGAGGCCACGCGCTGGCAGACCCACATCAAGCTCTCCCGTGTTGAGCGAGACCGTTTGCAGGAGATGGAAGATGTGCACCCGCAAAGCCAACTGCGCGTCCGGCATACCCTCGAGCTCGATATCACAGCGATACCAGAGCCGTTCCCAAGCCAGTCGGTGCGTGCGCAGCAGGTCGGCGAAGCAACCCGCGCGCTCGACAGCGCGCCTCACCTCATTGTAGGGCGAACTGATCGCCCAGTCCCGTGATGTGTAGAGGGCGACGATCTTCTCCACACGAATCGGCTTTCTCTGCTCACAGTCAAAGGACAAGCTCTGCTCCACGTAACCCGGCAATTGTCGCGTGCTGCCTGTCA
>Ga0209536_100001760_pt1 | contig 35486 bp, 34 predicted proteins | sample DeeMarSeWOR28_12_FD_187461 | JGI IMG/M metagenome (GOLD analysis project Ga0209536, IMG submission 187461) | Marine sediment microbial communities from White Oak River estuary, North Carolina - WOR-2-8_12 (SPAdes) (version 2) | ecosystem: Environmental > Aquatic > Marine > Intertidal zone >...
AGATTATTTGAACTTGCCAAGAAGGGTAGATACCCGGCCCTGCTTGCTGAGTTAGCCGAATCCTTTGGCATGATGATGGTAAAAGTTGAGGCAAGAGAATTTCGTCTCAATCAAACGATTGAAGAGTTGCGGGAAGCTAAAGCTGAACTTGAAGCTAAGTCCTCTAATTAAAACCGTCAAGTTACTTTTGCATACCTTCAAAAAAATGGGCGGTATGGTTTCGATACTGATGCGCGACGTCCTTATTGTAGACAACAAACATATCGCCGTCGATATCCGTCAGGCGTCTGTCCGGCGAGCTGAATATTTGAAAGGTTCGATTAATGATCTCATCGGCTGATATAATACGATTGTTGTAACCCATGACATAATGAAGATCGATGCGTCGTTTAGCTTTGCCCCACACTAATGTCCTCAGAAAATCCCGGATGTCATCTATTTTTTCTCGCATGACCCGCACAGGCATTTTGTTGAAATTTTCATTAAAGGCAGTGAAATAAATATTGGCCGGAAAGACGGGTTGCATGGCAAGCATGCTTTCAAATGAATCTTCAGCGTATTTGTAGGCGGCACTTTTGATTTTTCTGCCGATAAAGCCGTCTTTTAAATCTGATGTTTCAATTTTACGGGGCTCACCGAATTTAATTGAGAGATTACCCTTATACTTGTCGTTGTGAAATTCTTTTATAATATAACCGAGGTCTTTTATATAAATCTCACGCTTGTCGGCACCGGATTCATAAAGGAGCGTCAATTCATGGAAGTGTTCGTCTTCTAAAACCCGCTCATATGCTATGTTCACCTCGACTATGTAGACGTCAACATCGGAGTACAGAGAGGCCTCGATGTCCATCAGAAACGGGAGATGGTGAAAGCCGTCAATTTTTCCAGTGTAACTTCTGCCGGTTTTTATGCCGTCTTTTTTTAGCAGGTCAAGCAAGCTCGATTTAATTGAAGAGAATCCCGGAAATGTGACATACATCTCTTTTTCTTTGACTAAGTGATAGCGATAGGCACGAATCAAAGAGATGATATCTTTTCTACCAACGGTTATTTCACTTCCATCCTCTTGTTTGATGTTCATGGGTTCTCGAAAAACCTTAAATGCGCCCCTGCGGGAAAGATACTGGGCGATGCTCATCCGGTGGTCAATGACAGATTCTTTGAACTCGTTGTTTACGAAATCCGGCAGCAGATCTTTAAAAATATCAATGTCGTCAATAAACAAATTTGAACCACCTTCAATAGGAACCCTCATGTCGTGCTCTCTGAAAAGAATGGACAATACTATGAAATCTGCTTCGCTCAAATGATTAGGCTTGAAGGTAATCGAACAATCCGGATTTTCTTTTCTAAAACGCTTTAAGCCCTCAAGACCGATTACGCGCATGTTGAATGTGTTTCCCCGTGCCAGCTGAAACAACGTCAACTCAAGGGGACCAATCGGTTGCCAATCATGCTGAATCAGATGGAACATAGATTCCATCTTTTGATATTGCTGCGTTTTCATCTCTAAAAATTATACGGGCGACTTTCCGATCGACATCCGTAGAATCCAATGATCTCCTCGCCCAAACTCTCCAAATAGTTCTTGAGTTCTTCCTCCGAATCGAATCTTAGGGTGCCCACATGGCCGGTTGTGTGATTCTCTTTCTCATTTGAAAGCGATCCACACACGGCCTGCAAAAATTCCTGAGGGTCATTATGATACTTTTGGGCCAGTTCCTGTTCGTTGGCTATCTGCCCGGCATGGCCGTAGGCGTCGAAATACACGTAGTATTTCATCATATTTTATTCTCCAGAAGTTCGCCGAGGCTCTTTAAGTGGGCCTTTTCTTCGTCGTCAGATTGTTTAGTGGGGAAAATAAATCTCGTAATCGCATGCCGTTACCTCCTAATTATTTCAAATTGGATATGCTGTACCGTCTATTTTTAAACCGGATATATAATTGATCGTTTTCGTCTTCCAGCAGATTGGCTAGGTTCATAAGCCCCTGTTCGGAAAACTTTACAATCTCATCTTCCACGCGCATGTACAAGCTGTCACCTTTAATGAAGAGTTTTTTTGGTTTCAGTTTTACCCTTTTTTTCGTATTTAGCACCAGGGTGACATCGTTGCCCTGTATCACATCAATAACAAACAAGGCTTGATCTTCATAATGGAAATAGACTTTCTCCTGGTAGTTATCATTGGTTTGGGCCAAGTAGTAGCCGTGCTGATCCTTTTTGATGCAGGAGTGAAAGTAATCGATAATCCGCTTATGCTCAAATTTTCCATTTTCATTTTGCCAGTGACCGTTTTTGTCAAGCCAGAATACGGCCTTCTCTTTAGGGATGACAATTTGTTGGCGCTTTTTAGCCATGCGATCCGTTTAGTTGAGGCATCCAACCAGGCAGTTTACGCGAATAATGGCCGTTTGGGGGGAATTTCATTTTCGACCCCTTCAGGGACGCCGACGGTCGCTATGCTGGATCAATTATCCGAGGCTGCGCCGGAGGTCCTATCGGTCAGAAATTCAGTGCTAGCGGATTTGGTTGATTCTAATCGTTGAGTTTTTTCCGGTAATGATTCATCGATAACTGTCTCACATTCGGTTCCGCCCGAAGGATTGGTGTATTCGTCATTCAGTTTTTGAATATAGGCATTGCTGTCATCCAATACCTTTTCCAATTGCTGGGCGGTGCGGCGTCCCCATCCCGCGGGTTTGGGCAAAAACAAACTTCGCCACCACTTTGTATTTCTCTGGAAGGCTTGTCGGTAGTTTGGGTGCAAGTCCCGGTCGTTTACCTGCGTCAGCAGCTTGCGTGCGACTCCCCTCGCAGCCCACCGCCGGATTTTATAGTGAACATAGATTAAAATTGCCAGCAGAACGAATATGGTGCCGAATAGTGCGTATTCGTTGCGTGTTACCAGGTCTAAAAACGGCAATTTCAAAGAAATCCCGTCCCAATAACCGGCCCAAGTGGTGATGGCCAGAAAAGCGACTACCAGGGCAGATAGAGCAGCCCCTTCCAACCAGAGAACCTTGCGCCGCCAACGTTCGATAAATCTTTGAATTAGAGGGATAATGTCTTGCTTAAGCGTCAGGGCAGTTTGCTCCAACATTCCCACGATGCGATAAGCGCGCTCGACACCTACCTGTTCTATCCGGTTATAAATTGCAGTGGAATCGGCCTCACGTTTGCTTTCAAAGCGCCTTTGAACGTCTTCGTTATCGAATGGCACGGCAGAATCGCGGTTGTAAATTGCATAGGAGCATCCTGCCGTTAATCCATATTGCGCCAGCGCGCGCTGCCAGGCTGCAAAAACTTCCTCTAGGTTGTCTTCATTCGCAGTTACATCAATCTGGTTTAAGATGTATAAAAACTTATTGGAATCACGACGATTTACGGTTGCCTTGACGAGATGTTCCAAGGTATCCCGCATCGAACCGGTTTCCGGGTGCCGGGCATCGAAGAAAACTAAAACCAGATCGGATAAATCGATGATGTGATCGGTAATTCTTAACGTGGATGTCCTTTGGGCATCCGCGTCAAAGCCAGGTGAGTCAATGAGGATCTTGCCACGCAGCTTTTCGCTGGGACAGGTTTTCAGCTGTAAGTAGGCATCGATATGCTCACCCTCTCCTTCGGCTACCTCTTCAATCGCTTGGCTAATTTTGTAGAGGGGAAACCTAGGATCCGCATCCAAAGCCACTCCTGGAAGAACCCGTTTTTTTTGATCTCCGGTAAAACAAATAACCGAGTACTTGTCATCCACCGCTTGAATGCCGACCGCCTGCAGCTCGTACTGTAGAAAGTGATTGATAAACGTGGATTTTCCCGAAGAATAAATACCCAACACCGAGATCAGCGGCCACCAAGGGGTACGGGTCGCATGGGATTCTTCTTTGTTGAAAAACCCCAGCCGGCGCGTGATGCGATCAAGTTCACGAAAACCTTGAACCACATCCGCGAGGATCGGATTTTCTTGTTTTAGGTGCTGTTCCAATTTTCGCAATCGTTGACTGATTTTGCTTTCCTTGAACATGCCCTAAACTCCATTTTGTTTACCGTATTGGTAACCTCGATTGTCACCTATCGCCAACATTCCTCAGCGACTGCTCGGAGAACTCGTAGGTTGGTCTAATGTCATCATTTTTGCAGAAATAATAATGCTTTGCAACCCGTATTTCAAATGCAGCCGCGAATATATGCGTTGTGGAAAGTCAATCGGAGCTATAGATTGAGTCGGTTGCGAATGCAATCAGAGAGGCGTTTTACGGCTTCAACCAGCTGATCCTTTGACGGGTATGAAAAATTAACTCTCATATGGTTTTTTTCCGGATTTTCACCATAAAATACCTCACCCGGCACAAAGGCCACGTTATACTTCACGGCTTCATAAAACAGTTCGGCGGTATCCATGGTTTGCGGTAGCGTGATCCATAAAAATAGTCCTCCATGGGGTTTTGTCCAGGTTACACCGGTTTCTTGTGGGAAATAGTCTTCCAACGCACTCAGAAAAACCTCAAGTTTCTCCCGATAATATAACCGGCATTTTTGTATGTGGGCTTGCCAATCCATGGCCTGCAGAAACGCCGTGCATATATCTTGGTTGTACTTGGGGGTATTCAGGGTGCTGCCTTCTTTGATATTCGTCATTTTCGCGATGACCTCCTCCGGTCCAATATTGAATCCTACCCGCATTCCAGGGCAGAATAACTTCGAGAATGTGTACAACCCGATGACATTGGCGCCGTTACCCTTTTGATCAAGACTGTAAAGAGACGGTACAGATTCCCCGTAGTAGCGTAAATCACGATAAGGGCTGTCTTCCACAATCGGAATGTCATAATCATAGCTTAATTCCAAAAGCGCTAGTCGTTTTTGCAGGCTCATCGTGATACCGGATGGATTCTGAAAGTCCGGCACCACATAGATGAATTTAGGCATATTGGCCTGTTGCTTTAAATCTATTATTTTATGACGTATACCTTCTATATCCGAACCGTCTTGGGTGATTTTCACCCCCCCGAAAACAGGACCTTGCATTTGGAATGCCACAATAGCTCCGGCAAATGTGGGACGATCAAGTATGAGTGAATCACCTGGATTGAGAAAGAGCCGTCCTGTTAAATCCAGTCCCTGCTGACCGGATGTGGTGATCACAATATTCTTTTCTGAGATTGTGATGCCGTCTTCTTTGAGAAATTCTATCACCGCTTCAATTAATTCGGTTTCACCCGTAATATCTGAATATTGCATTATTTTTTCAATTTCGTAATCCAAACAGTGTTGTGATGCCAAGCGCATCTCATCTCTTAGAAATATATCCGGAGAAGGCAAACCGCCGGCCAGAGAGATCAAATCCGGATCGCGCAACAATTTAAATAACTTTCCAATTGAATAACCTTCATAATTCCTGATATTCTGGGCGAACTTCAATTTCCAATCTTGTTTCATAATTGTTCCTAATAATTTCCGTATTCCCAAAACAGACGTCTGAGCGGCTTGCGAATTGGGTTGTCAACCAGCCGGCGAACGCATTTCGAAAAGGGCTTATTACCTATGTTTTGAGGACGATCTATGGTGCTCATGTAATATCAGGTTCGATTTATTGCGGTCAAATGAAAATAGATCAAAATGCGAAAATAGATCAAAATGCTATAACGATTTCAAACCCACTTTTTGGCTCTAATATGGGTTTACAACGGGTAAACAATGCGGTGTCAGCTTTTTCAAACCGCAACCTTACAAGCGCAAGTTCCGTTGATCTCAGCAACCCCACTCTCGAAGATGGAGCGGTTCGTATTCGTAAAGTGACGGCATACAATGTCGGAGATCCCGCTCAAAATTATGGTGACCCTTGTCGATCAGCCAACGGTGAGAATATCTGTGCGGCCTTGGACGCGGGTTTCAAACGGTGCGCAGCAAATTTTGTTTTGTTTGGAACAAAGCTGCATATCGATAGGATCGGCGTCTGTACGGTTACAGATCGGATGAACAAGCGTTACCGGGAGGGAGTGGATATTGCCATGAAGAAAAATGAGAGATCCAGGGCCTTGCGATTCGGGTTGAAGCACCTCAGGGTAACAATCATCAAAAATTAAAACGGTGCATTCGTTTTGAGCTGTCAGAAGCCACCATTCCAACACCTCGATTAGACGAGTGTTCGTTCATCCACGCGTGAACTTTTTGTTCATTCGGTGCCGGGTTTGGTTAGCCTCGCCTCAAACATTTTCATGAGAACCGAGATGGTTTCGGCCGCTGTGATCAACCAGATCCGCTTCAGAGATGTAAAGCGTGCCCGCAGCAGTGTGTCCGCAAATAGGTCAACAAAGTCGGGCACTTCTAATTTACCGTGTAACGTACCCAGGAGGGGGATACCAATGGATGTAAGTTGGCGTTGCTCGACTTCACGCCAAATTTCTTCCAGCGCGCTTTTGATCCACTCTATTTTCCAGGTTGGATCCTGGTTGACATCATGAACGATAGCGAGAAATCGCAGGGACCTGGTACCCTGGACTCGAACACTGCCCACCCGCTGCGGTTTGGTATTGATCAGATCGGTCATCAGACGAATGGGGTGTTCCGGGGGGGCACAGACCGTTGGTTTGGCGCTCATAATAAGAAATGTGTCCTCTTCAAACGCGCGAGCCTTCACCTCAAACGGAGGATTCATCTCAGAGGCAGCGACGATGTGGATATGATGAAACCACCATTGGTTTTGAAGACCTCCGTGGACCAATCGCAGTCTGGTTCGATTAGCTTCCCTTGCTGTCAACTCCGTGTCCTTTTACCGGCCATCACGGCCTATACGTCGGTAATCGTTTCATTCTAACCGTTTGGGTCCATAAACGTATTCGAAAATTCGTCCAGAAGATCCAAAAACCGCGAGTATTTGCTGAAAAGTGGAAAATCCGTCTTCTTGATGGGATTGGCCTCATATACAGACCCGATGACGTCTCCAGCGATTGACCCGAGCATATCTTCCTCCCTAATCACGATTTAAACCATTATATTGAATTAAATCTAAAATCAAGATTTCAGCAATTCTGCCGATAAATTAAACGTGACAACCGGATCAAAAAAATATGGTTTAAGCTGAAATTAGGCATATCGGTTTTTAATTTGATGATCATTGTCGAACAAAGGTGGAAAAGAAAAAATGATACTGAGATACGAGCCAACAAACCCGTCAGATAGACGCCCTTTCAACAATCAGAAAGGATTTACATTGCTTGAATTATTATCCGTGATGGTCATCATGAGTGTGATGGCCTCGGTATCGGTGAAAAAATTTGATCTGCTCAGTGATACTGCCAGTGCAAACGCCCTCAAGGCCGGACTCAGGGAACTCAATACGAGGGAAACATTGGTTTGGACTCAGATGAAACTATCCGATACGGGTTGGCCAAATGATGCTGGTGTGTTTAATGCTATTGATAAGAACCTTGGTACCGGATATGGTTGGGACCCAGGACCCAATACGAGCGGGGGAACATTGCATTATAAATCGCAATCGGTTGCTCTGAGTAGAACCCAATCGACTAGACATTCTGTAGGATCCTGGGAATAGAGGCCATCATTTTATCCTTGAGCGGAAAAAAACACCGGCCTTTTTTGAGAATTACGGTTTAGTCGGTGGCGGCAACCATGGACTCGAATTTTTCCCTACTGGCTTGCACCTCATGCCGGTCCTCGGCGAATACTTCAATCGTGACCGTATCGTTATATCCAATATGCTTTAAGGCGCTTATGATCGCCGTAAAGTCAATATTGCCCTGACCGATGGGGAAATGGTCGTCTCGTTTTCCCAGATTATCACTGACATGAAGGTGAGCGAGACGATGGCCGAAATGTTCTATGAAATCCAGAACCCGGCGACCGTCCACGGAACCAATATTGGCGTGACCGGTATCAAGAGTCAGTTTGAGGTTTGGATATCTGTTGAAAATGTCACTAAAACTTCCAGTTTCATAAAACGTCTGATAGCGGGGAAACATATTTTCGAGACATAGGGCTATTCCAAGCTCATCGGCTTTGGCCGCTATGGTGTCGAGACTGTCAAATGCGTATTTCAACGATATGTCCATCGCGTACACGCCTAGTCCGCTTATAATGCTTGGGTGCAAAATTGCCTTGCGGGCATTTAATTCTGATACCACATCCAGTGAGTTGAGCATTTCGTTGAGCGATGCGAGGCGGATACTCTCGGTCAAATCCGCTGTGAATACAAAGCACGGCAGATGGCATACGAGCCCCAGCGAATGCCTGGCCAACGCGGTTAAAATGGCGTCTTTTTGTGGCTTTATAACGGCATAGTGAGCCAGCGGTGCGTCCATGCTCAGTTCCAGAAAATCGAATTCTAATGACGCTATCTCCTCGATTTCACTAAAAATCGGCTTTATCGGAAAATTCATGGCACCGTATTGCATAATACGCGCTCCTGCAATCAATGGTTATCAATCCAGCTTGGCTTGAACGGCTGTTGATCCTCTTCATAACCCCATGGGTAAATCATTGCAGATTGTGAATTTTTGTTCTTATTTTTTGATAGGAAATTTTCTAAAAAAATACAAGCTATTTATGAAGTTATTATATAACTATATGAAATCATAATTAAAATATACCTTTTTGGTATCTGGCATGATCCCTGCTTTATATGTTTGAATTAGAGTGACGTTCACTAGACTATTTGCATTTCAGCGCGCACTATAATTATTTCATCGGAGGCAAGACCGGGAGGCAATATGAAAGGAGAGGCAAAATACAAAGATAAGGCTGAACAGACCGAGGATTATCCGGTTGTTGTGGCTGAAGAAGGTGATCAGAAGACCGGGGAATCTATGGAGGCCGATAAAAACAGGTTGGTTTTTTTGAATGGCACGCACAAAAAGAAAATCGATACGACCATCAGTACCCCGGATAAATATGTTAGTCGCTATCATTACGATACAACACATCTCGATGCGTATTTAGAACTTTGTCCGCACTGTCGGTTACCGACACTTTCCGCTTACCGACGAGTTGTTGCCGACGGCGCTTTAAGCTATCTCGAAGAAAAAGAGGTTCAGCGCAACCGGGCATCTAATCGTCGGATGATTGCCGGTTTATCAGCTGGTATAGTGGTAATTTCCGCTGGATTGTACTATCTGCTGTTTTATGTTCTATCAGGGGTTCGAGTTTAGCCCCTTCGAATTGGATTTAGAAATTAGCAAGGGTTTCCAACTGCCAAAATCGTTTGGCAAAGCAGATTTTCGATCCGAATTTCTAATCGACAACTTTCACCAAGATCTTCAAAACTCCGGGTCTGGCAGCATGCTCGAATGCTGTCGGGGCTTGCTTCAACAGGTAACATTTTTCGATTAAATCAACGGGATCAATGATTCCTCGTTCAATCAGGTCGAGTGCCGGCCTCAGGGACCCGCAGCGCGAACCCATCAGTGTAACCTCATCCACGACCAGAGAGGATAAATTGATCGATACTTCACTTTGGTAGGTACTTTTGAGCACGATAATGCCCCGCGGACGCACGGCCCGATGTGCTACCGCGAATCCACTCGGGGAACCGGTTGCTTCGACAACCACATCATAACGACGCTTGGTGACTGAGGTTTCATCGATCCAGGTGATATTGTGTGCCGTTAAAAGCTGCTTTTGTTTTTGATAGCGGGCGACGACCTGCAGATGGCATTCAGTGACAGCCAAAGTTTGGGCAATCAATTGACCCAGGCGTCCGGCCCCGACGACGAGAACTTGATGCTGTGGTTGAATTTCAATTTGTGATTGGATTTCCAGAGCCGCCGCTAGAGGTTCAACAAAAACAGCCGCGTCATCTGAGACAGAATCGGGGACTGAAATTAAATTTTTGAGGGGCAGACACACGTATTCGGCGAGAACACCGTGATGACCTTTTATTCCTAGTATTTTGCGTGTCTCACAATGCATCGGTTGTCCCAGCGAACATGATGAGCAAGTTCCGCAGGAAACGTTGATGTCTCCCACGACCCGTTCACCGATTCGTTGGGGCTGTTGAGGAGCCTCAATGATATCACCCACAAACTCATGGCCTGGTATACCGCAGTAGCGGTAATATCCTTTGATCAATTCAAGATCCGTTCCGCAGATTCCGGCCATACGCACCCGCACTAGGGCCTCAATCTCAGAAGGTGTCGGAGGCGGTACGTCCTGGCGAAAGCTCAGCATATTGTTTTCCAACCAAATAGCTTTCATAAGGTCTTCCGCAGCATTAAACCGTTTCCCGCCGCCTTTCATTCAACCCATTTTTTTCGTAACCTTGATAAATTCGTTAGCGTACCGATCCGTGCGGATGCCGTAGAAATCTATTCCGGTTCTATGTAATCGGGCCCGAACACACTTTGGCCGATCGCTTCTCTTAAATCCTTATCGGGCCATTCTTGTTGAGTGCCCGGCCAATATAATCCTTCCCAGACGATTCGATCCAATCCATCTTCTTTTTTGCATCTCAGGCAAATGGGCGGTTTACGACCTTTTTTTAGCGACTGACCGGATACGTGCAGCAGACGCCCTACGGGATCTCCTTTTGCCGAAACACCGCACATCCATGCGCATCCGCAATCCAATATTTTGTAGGCCACGCCGATTGCGTCCGGATGTTCATCTAAAATTCGTTGGCAGGCGTCGTTAAAAGGGGTCATTTGGGTGGTTTGATTCTTATCCATCATTCAGATTCATAAATTTCAAAAGGGACTAGGATTAACGGTTTAATCAGAAATTTCACCTATCTGTTGAATCTAAAACTTTTCGCCTGTTTGGATTTCAAATTTTCTAAGCACCCTCTGGGTTAAAAGTCTTCCCCATTCCAGTCCCACCTGTTCTCCTTCAGTCTCGACCATAAGTCTTCTATCCAACCAAGCCTTGCCTGCGGGCGAATCAAAAAATATCACAATGCGTTTCAGCTCATCCTCCGTAAAATGCGTAGCGTATATTTCCGCCAGCATCCATTTTAACTCGTCTTCGCCTAGCTCTACTTCATCGTTGAAAATTTTTTTAAGTGGATTGGCTTCCATCTGATTTTCAACACCGGGTTTTTCATAGCGTTCAAAATAGTTTTGCATGAAGGATTCCGCCAGGTCTATAAACATTTCTGATATCTTTGTCTTTTCAACAAGTGAATATGCCAAGGCTAGTTTTTGATTATCATCCCCTCGAGTTTGCCCGGCAACCATTACCACCATGATGAAAACGATGATATTCACTCTATTCATAATCATTGTTTAACACACCCATTTTTTGGGAGTCAACTGTTGTTCTCGACGCTCATAGTCAGGGTTCGTTCGTTTGGGGCTGATGACGTTGCAACGGCGGAGATAATACCCTGGGGAAGCAGCGGTGGTCGTTAACTAGCCCAACCGTTGGTCCACGCCGGTAATCCCATAATCGAATGTTTCCCAAAAGGATTCTTGAATTAATGTGAGGATTAATTTAATACCTACAGAGCCGGTTTCAAAATGCTCCATTAGAAAATTCACCGATAGGAGAAATCGAGAATGGCTTCATGGAATGATTATTTGCATAACAATAAATCCCGCTATCTCGAAGAACTGACCGAGTTCCTTCAAATACCCAGCATTTCTAGTCTGCCGGAACATGCCGATGATGTCCGTCGAGCTGCGGAATGGGTTGCGAAACGGCTTCAGTCTAGCGGTATCGAAAATGTACGCATTATCTCAACCGGTGGTCTTCCGGTGGTTTATGGCGACTGGCTGCATGCCGCTGAGGGCCGCACGGTATTAATCTATGGGCATTTTGATACCCAACCGGTGGATCCGCTTGAGCTGTGGACCAATGATCCGTTTAAGCCGCTGGTCAAGGATAGCCGAATATACGCCCGGGGTGCTTCGGATGATAAAGGCAACATGCTTGTTTCGATTCTTGCTGTTGAGGCAATTCTGAAGAGTCAAGGTGATTTACCCGTGAACGTCAAATTTTTTTTTGAGGGTCAGGAGGAGATCGGAAGTCCGCAACTACCCGAATTCGTTTCTGCCAATCGGGATTTGCTGGCGTGTGATTTGGTGCTTAGTGCCGACGGAGGGCAATGGGACGAAGATCAACCGGCATTGATTATTGGTCGTCGGGGTCTCTGTGCCATGCAACTCGATATGCAAGGTCCTGCACAAGACGTCCATTCCGGAACCTTCGGAGGAACCTTTCAAAATCCAATTCATGCTCTTGCGCGCTTAATTTCTTCGATGCACAGTTCGGAGGGAAAAATATTAGTGGAAGGCTTTTATGATGCGGTGCGCACACTCACGGACTTCGAACGGCAACAGATCGCTGAGATTCCCTACAGTGAGAGCGAGTATAAAACCAGCCTGGGTGTGAATGAGTTGTTTGGTGAACCGGGATATTCGATCTACGAACGGCTCTGGGTGCGCCCTACTTTGGAGGTAAACGGTATTTGGGGAGGTTTCCAGGGAGAGGGCATCAAGACCGTTATTCCAAGTCAGGCCCATGCAAAGATCACTTGTCGTCTGGTGCCCGATCAAGATCCCGATAAAATTTTTAAATTAATTGAGTTCCATATTGAAAAACATGCGCCGTCTAGTGCAGCGGTGAGCCTTAAAAGGCTATCCGGCAGCGCAGTTCCCTACCTGATCCCTTACGATCACCCAGGAAATCGGGCTGCCAGGGTCGTTTTGAAGGAGCTATACGGCAAAGAACCGCATGTGGCAAGGATGGGGGGAACCATACCGGTGAGCGGGATCTTTTTAAACGAATTAGGTGCTCACATGGTGAATTTCGCCTTTGGTCTAAAGGATGAAAATATCCATGCACCTAATGAATTTTTTCGACTCGGCAATTTTGAACTTGGCCAAAAAGCGTATTGTATGATGCTGGAGCAATTAGGCCAATTAGATATAGCCTAGTTTCGAAAGCCGTTCGCTTTAAAATTTTATAATCATATTGGGTGGTTACGATCAATTTTGGTTATTGAGGCATTAAAGGCTGAACGATTATGACCCAAAGACGTGCCGATGATGAATCCAGCAAAAGAATAGAGCAGCTTGAACGCGAAATTACCCGCCATAAAAAGAGAGAGGCGGCGTTGTGGCGCAATCAGAAACGGCTAACTCAGATTATCGAGAATATCCCAATACCCATATTTGTGATTGATAACGACCATGTGATCACCCATTATAATCGGGCCATGGAGAATCTTACGGGCATATCCGCCGATGACGCCGTGGGAAGCCAAAACCAGTGGAAGGCCTTTTATGCCGAGCCACGACCCAGCATGGCCGATCTTATCGTCGATCAGGCGTCTGAAGACAAAATAGCGCAATACTACGAGGGGAAATACCGTAAATCGCGCGTCAAAGAGGGGGCCTTTGAAGCAGAAGATTTTTTTTCAGATATCGGCGGGAAACAAGGTAGGTGGCTCTTTTTCACTGCGGCACCGTTAACGGATTCGAAAGGCTCTCTTTTTGGCGCCGTTGAAACACTCCAAGACACCACCGAGCGCAAACTTGCCGAGGAAGCGCACATAAAATCCGAACGACGCTTCCGCACGCTTTTGGATTTTGCTCCCTATTCCATACTGGTGTTTAATGTGAACGGTACGGTCACCTATTTGAATCCAGCGTTTACTGAGACGTTTGGCTGGACCCTCGAGGAGCTGAAGGGCAAGCAGATACCCTATGTGCCTCCTAATTTAGAAGCGGAAAACCGTGAACACCGCAGAAAGCTTTTTGAGGAAAAGGTTATTCGTCGCTACGAAACCAAACGGCTCACCAAAGACGGCCGGATCTTGGATGTGGTCTGGCGAGGTTCATTGTTTTCGGATTCCAAAGGAGAACCGGCCGGTGTATTGGTAATTCTTAGAGATATCACGCGGGTAAAACGGATCGCAAGAAATAACGAAGCGATGCTGCGGATTGGTTTGGCCCTGCCAAAATATCCCGTATTGGTGGAACTGCTTGATTATACGAGTGAGGTTATCAAAGAGTTGATGGGTACCGAAGGCGGGGTGATGATTTTACTTGACGAAGAGCGGGAGGAGCTATTTTTGCGCGGTGCAGCCTACGATGATACCGCTACACAGAAGAGGGTCAAAGACGTACGTTTTTCCATTGATGAACTTGTGGCAGGTGAAGCCATCAAAACTGGAGAACCCATTGTCATGAATGAGATTTCCGGCCGCGCTGGAATTCACATCGAGCGGGACAAAAAGCTCGGCTATACAACTCGCAACCTCCTTTTGGTTCCGATGAGAAGTCGGGAGCGGATTATCGGTGCCCTTTGCGCAGTCAACAAAAAGGAAGGAGGTTTCGACCAATCCGATATCGATCTTTTAAGCATGCTGGCCGGAACGGTGGCTCTTTCTATTGAAAATGCAAGGTTTTCCGAGGAACTCAAAAAGGCTTACACGGAAGTTTCAAGCCTCAACCGTGCCAAGGACAAGGTTATCAATCATTTGTCCCATGAATTAAAAACACCGATTGCGGTTCTGCGAACGTCTTTGCTGACCCTGGAGAAAAGGCTTGAAAGACTTCCCCAAGACACCTGGAAACCAACGATTGCTAGAGCGCGCCGAAATATCGACCGCCTGCTAGAAATGCAGTATCAGGTTCATGATATTATGCTGGAAAAAGCCTACAAAACCTCCACTGCTCTTTCCCATTTGCTGGAGCAGTGTGCCGATGAATTGGAAGCCCTTATTGCCCAGGAAATTGGAGAATGCCCCGTGATTGAACGGATTCGAAACCATATCGAAAATTCATACGGGTTAAAGGACCTGGCACCCGAGATGATTCAACTCGATGTCTTTATTGAGGAACGGTTGGAGACCCTAAAGGCTTCCTTTGCACATCGCCAGGTGAGCATTCTGACTCACCTGGACCCAGCTCCGACAATTTCAATACCCTCAGAACCGCTTCAAAAGATAGTTGACGGCTTGCTGAAAAATGCAGTTGAAAATACACCCGACGAGGGTAAGATTGTCATTACCGTAAAAGCAAAGGGTAATGGCACAGTGCTGGAAGTGGTCGACTATGGGGTCGGAATCACAGAAGAAAATCAAACCCGGATTTTTGAGGGATTTTTTACTACTCAGGAAACGCTGGATTATGCCAGCAAAAATCCCTTTGACTTCAATGCCGGTGGCAAAGGCGCGGATCTGTTGAGAATAAAAATTTTTTCCGAGCGCTATAATTTTAGGATTGATTTAACTTCTACCCGCTGTCCACATATCCCGGCAGACCGTGACATTTGCCCTGGCAGGATCAGCGAATGCCCCCGGTGTCGGGCGGGCAATGGGTGTCATCAACGTGCGGCCACAACCTTTACGCTGTATTTCCCACCAGCGGCATGATATAGCAAGATACGATGCGGCAAAGAGCGGAATGGATTTTAGCCGCCGCCCGATGACCTCTGCAGGCGGCGGTTTCACATGGTTTGATTATTTCGGGAACCAAATTTCTTCAACCTTGTATTTCCCGCTGTGCACACTAATAATTGAGACCCCTTTTCTGGGCACCCCACTGGGCCGTGTATAACTGATCTCACCGGTAACCGCCTTGAATCCTTTGGTGCCGGCGAGCGCTTCACGCAGTTCTTTGCCTTCCGTGGTGCCGGCACGTTTGATGGCATCTGCAATTAAACCTACGGCATCAAAGCCCAGAGCCGCAAATGCATTTTCAGGAGGACGTCCATATTCCGTTTCATAGGCTTGTATAAACGCCGTCACTTCAGGGCGGTTGTCCTCTCGATAGGTATGCGTTGAGAAATACACGTCGTTTGCCAGTTTATCACCGGGAACGGTGGTCACCAGTTCGGTGTCGAACCCGTCACCGCTGACAATCGGTAACGACAAACCGGCCTCACGAATTTGCTTAACAGTCAGGCCGGCTTCATTGGGAATAGCGGAGATGAACACCGCATCCGGTTTGGGGCTGGCATTTTTCAAACGGGCGATCTGAGCCGAATAGTCTTTATCACCCATCATGAAAAAATCTTCCAATACAACATTTGCTCCCAGCTCTTTGAGCCGCTGCTTGTAAAATTTAGAGAGCGCTTTGGTGAAATCCATGGAGTTGTCTGTCCATACCACCACGTTTTTTGTTCCCAATTTTTTCACCGAATAGTCGGCAATAGCAAAGGACTGATCGTCATCACCGAAGGGCACCATGAACATGTAATCGCCGACCCATTCAGGCAGCATGGGGTGTGTGGCCCCTGAGGTGACAAACGGAACACCTTTCTGTTGGAACAGCGGCGCGGCGGCCATGACAAAGGTGGTATCTCCGTAACCCAGACCGGCAATTACGCCCATGGAGAGAGCTTTTTTTGCCCCGGTTGCTGCAGCTTTCTGGTCGGTTTTGGTGTCGATACCGATCACTTCGATCTTTTTTCCCAGCACGCCTCCCTGCTCATTAATCAGCTTGGCCTGCAGTTTAGCCCCGTTCAGGGCAGGTGCGTCAATTGATGACATGCCGCCTGTCAGATTGTAAAGGGCGCCGAGTTTAATTGTGTCGGCTCCCATTGCTGGAAAGACCAGCAGGAGCGACAACACGACGCCGATTAACGTTACGTTCAATTTTTTCTGCATACCCAAGTTCCTCCTTTCTCTATATGTTGGCAATACCATGGTTGCGTTTATGAGATACCGCTAAAACATCCTGTTTGTCAAAGCCTTTAAACGTTATGGTATTGATTAAAACCCAGAATCATTCATTGCGGTTTTTGGTAGATAAAAAACCGGGCTCGCCGGCACCGAACAGACCCTGCGGCCGGTAGACGAGAATCAAAATAAGAATCAGTGCCATAAAAATTTCTCCGATACCGTAGACATCGAGATTTTCTTCCAATGGTCGAAAAATTTCCGTGAGTACCGAGCAGATGATCGCGGCAATAAATGCACCGCTGATGCTGCCGGTTCCGCCCACCACCACCATAACGACAATATTGAACGCCATGATTAATGAGAACGATGTTGGGGTAATGGCGGTGATCAGATGAGCCCATAACCCCCCGGCGACTCCCGCAAAAAACGCACCGATCACAAGGGCAGCCACCCGGGTTCTGAAAAGATTGATACCCACGCATTGAGCCGCCATTTCATCTTCGCGTATGGACAGCATGCTTCGACCGTAAGAGGAGAACTTTATCCTCCAGCTCACATAAATGGTGATGACCACCCAAGGATACACCCACCAAAGGTTGGTTAGAGCAGGCAATCCATTTAGACCCAGAGGTCCTCGGGTGACACTCTCCCAGTTCGTGATGAGCACCTGCACAATGATCAGAAATCCCATCGTGGCCACCGCCAAATAGTGGCCCCGCAAACGCAGCACGGGCAATCCGATAAATAATGCCATTAGACCGGCGCAAATGCCGCCTAACAATAGGGCCGGCAAAAACGACATTTCCAAATTTCCGATCCACTGGGGTAATTCTAAAAACATGGATTTGCGGGATACCGGAAATGTGAGAATTGCCGTTACGTACCCGCCTATGGCCATAAATCCCGGGTGTCCCAGAGAAAACAGACCGGTGAAGCCGTTGGTGATATTCAAGCTAACTGCCAGGATCGTGTAAATTCCGACAAAATTTATGATGGACAGAACGTATTCATCGACCGTTGAGCGCACAAGAGCAACGAATAGGATTCCAAGCAGGATGAAGCCCAGAAAGATCAATCGAGGTTGATACAATTTCATCAGGTCCGCTCCTCGCTCCTTTTGCCAAATATGCCGTTCGGTAGAATTAACAGAATCACTATCAGCGTGGAAAACACAAAGGCATCGCGGTATGCCGAATAAATCGGTGGCAGCAACCCCACGAACAGTACTTCTGACACCCCCAGGATATAACCACCCACAATGGCTCCGGGTATGGAGCCGACACCGCCGATGACGGCGGCCACAAAGGATTTCAGGCCGGGTACAAATCCTAGCAGCGGATCAATCTGTCCGAACTTTCCGCCCCACATTAATCCTGCAATACCCGCCAGTGCACTGCCCACAGCAAAGGTTGCCATGATCGTTCGGTTTATGTTTATTCCCATCAGTCGCGCCACATCGATATTTTCTGCGGTAGCACGCATGGCCATTCCGAGCTTGGTTTTATTTACCAGCAAAAGAAGTGCGCACATCAAACCCAGAGCACTTAGCATAATGACCAAATCGACTACTCGGAAACTGACGTGGCCGATATGAAGTACTTTTTGGAGGTACTCCGGAAATGTGAAGTTCCGGGGTTGAGCGGTTAAGATTAAAACCCCCAGATTTTGAAGCATAATCGAAACCGCCAGTGAGGCGATGAATCCGGTAACCTGGGGAGCTCCTCGCATGGGGCGGAAAGCCCCTTTTTCGATTAGAATACCGACGAGAGCACCGGCGATCAAGACCACTGCGGCGACGAGAGGAAAAGGCGCACCGATGATTTGAAGGAGGCCGAGGGTAAGAAACGCGCCGATCATAACCACGTCACCGTGTGCAAAATTAATCAAGCGAATGATACCATATATCATGGAAAACCCAATAGCTACCAACGCGTACATGCTGCCCAGGATAAATCCATTCACGATTTGTTGTGCGATGTATCCGCCAGACATAATTTTTTAAATACTAGAGAAGCCTTGTTGAGTTGATTGTATTTGACATCATGGTTTAGATTCACAAAAGACGTCGATTCCCTGGATTTGTCCTATTTACATATAGTTATGCCAACCATCGCTTGCTGTCAGATACCCCCTAAATATGCACGGCGAACCTTGTCATCAGCCGCCAGTTTTTGGCTCGGCCCGGATAGCGTCATGCGTCCATTCTCAAGCACATAGGCCCGATCGGCATAATCGAGGGCCATGACCGCATTTTGTTCTACCAACAAGATTGTAACCCCATGGGCGTTAATGTCCTGCAGTACCTTGAATAAATTTTCGACGATGATGGGACCAAGTCCCAGCGACGGTTCGTCCAGAATAAGCAGCTTCGGTCGGCTCATAAGCGCGCGTCCGACGGCCAACATTTCCTGCTCGCCGCCGGACAGACTGCCGGCGGTTTGGCGCGTCCGTTCGCCGAGAATCGGGAAGATCTCGCATATGCGATGGTAGTCTGCCTGAATTGCCGATTTATTTTTTCTCAAGTATGCGCCAACCAGCAAATTCTCTCTGACGGAAAGTTGCGAAAATATTCCCCTGCCCTCCGGACAATGAGAGATGCCGAGGCTTACGATTTTTTCAGGAGGTACACGGCTTATGTCGATTTGCGCATGGTCTTTGTGCGGCGCATAGAAAATATGGCCCCTTTTGGGACGCAGCAGCCCGGAGATCGTGCGCAGCATCGATGTTTTACCGGCTCCGTTAGCGCCGATCAAGGCTACGATCTCACCATGCTCAACCTCGAGGTTGACTCCCTGTAACACATATGTCTGCCCTCGGTAGACATGGATGCCTTCAACTTTAAGCATGAGCTTCTCCGGCTTTTGATATTCCGAGATAGGCTTCGATGACTCGTGGATCATTACGCACTGCATCCGGTGTACCTACTGTTAACATGTGACCGCGGTCGATTACTTGTATGCGTCGGCATAAGGTCATTATCAGCTGCATGTCGTGCTCGACGATAAAGATGGTTAAATCATATCGCTTGTGTAGGCTTTTGAGGATTTTAATCAACTCCCCGGTTTCGCTTGGGTTCAGTCCAGCCGATGGTTCATCAAGTAGAAGCAGTTTGGGCAGTGTCGCCATCGCCCTGGCCATTTCAACTCGGCGCTGAACTCCGTATGGCAGATGTCTGGCCGTTACGGCTTCAACAGATTCCAGATCGAACAGTTCTAAAAATTCCCGTGACCTCCGATTCATTTCTGCTTCGGATGATCGATAACCCGGCGTGTTGAAAAGGGTTTTCCAAAACCCCCGACCCATACGCATATGAAAGGCAACCTTTATGTTGTCGATTACCGACAGCTCTTTAAAGAGGCGAATGTTTTGGAACGTGCGCGCGATTCCCCGGGAGGTATTCTGATCGGGTCTTAGGCGGGTGATGTCGTGTCCGTCAAAAAGGATACGTCCTGCCGTGGGTTTAAGCACCCCGGAGAGCAAATTGAACACCGTTGTTTTACCCGCACCGTTAGGTCCGATGAGACCGACAAGTTCCCTCGGATATATCTGCACGCTGTAATCGGTTAGGGCAGTAATGCCACCAAATCGTTTTTCTAAACCTTCGACCTTGAGCAGAGTCGAATTCGAGGACGACAATTTAACATCTCCTATCGCGAATAAGCCGGATAACATTTCGTTCAAGCGAGTGGACAAATTAGGCATGCATCTCACAACGACTGAACGAACCTGATGGTTCCCTATATTCTTTTACAACCGCTCAAGTTCTGCGAGGAAATCGGCGGTAGTGCGTTGACGGCAGTATCCCTTTATGTGGCTGAGAGACATGTCGTGGCGTTCCGGGGTATACGAGGCACATGCATCGGTAATTAACGTCACTAAATAACCCAAATCACACGCGTCGCGCACAGCGGAGCTAATACATTGGTCTGACAGCAAGCCGCTGACAATGAGAAATTCGACGCCAAGGTTGCCCAGTATATAATGGATATTGGTTGAGATGAAAACACTCGAAGAGGTTTTCGGGAAAATGATCTCATCTTCAAGGGGTTTGATGGCATCATGCACCCGGGCCTCCCAGGAACCTTTGGGCACGTTAAAACCGCTTATTTTATAGTCAAGGCTGCGATCGCGTCCGTCTTTGGTCAGGCTTTCGATCACCGTGTACATAACTTCGATGCTTTTTTGGCGGCAGGCATTTTGCAGACGCTGCATGTTGGGAAACGTCACCTCCTTTAGGACCTTAAAGAAATAGTTATATTTTTCTTCCGCTTCTTCGGGGGTAAGCCCTTTCTGCTTATACTCTCCGCCGTCGGGACGGGCATTGTAATTTTGCACATCAATATAAAGAAGCGCTGATTTCTCCGGTACGATGGAGATTTCCCGGCTGAGTGTTTCAACCATGTTCTACACCTTTCGCGTTAGATCGAACGTTTGTTTATGTGTTTATCAGATTAGGCCATTAGCGACAGAGATTATATTTTGAACACCCAGGGACTGCGGGCAACGCACCAGTGACAGCTGCCTAATAGCGTTCTGCCAATAATGCGACTTCCTCCTCTAGACTAAGATCTTTAAGATTTTCCCATTCGTTTTGACGTACCGCCACATAGGAGTCTGCCAGTTTTGCCATGGCTTCCAGTAATACGGGGTCTTTGCGCAGCGCAGTCAACGCTTCACCCAGATTTTGCGGCAGCAGGTCAATACCTTTGGCGTGACGCTCTTTTTCGGGTATGACTCCAGGATCGACAGTCACCTCCTCAGGTAGCTCTAAATGACGTCGGAGTCCATCTGTCCCCGCGGTAATCAGAGCGCCGAGGGCCAGGTAGGGATTCGACGTCGCATCAGTTACTTTAAATTCAAAGCGAACGGCTTGTGTTCCCGGCTTATTTTTACACACACGTATCGCCGCTTCACGGTTCTGATGACCCCATGACCGGAACGCACCGGCCCAAAAATGAGGTCGAATGCGTCGATAAGAGGTTTTACTGGGGATTGTAATGGCACACAGAGCAGGCAGGTGATCTAAGACTCCGGAAATAAATGAACCGGCTTCGCGGCTGATGCAGGTTGTTTGCTGCGGATCGCCGCTGATATTTTTTCCTTCTCGCCACAGGCTGAAATTCAGGTGGCAACCGGATCCGGCCCTATCCTCAAATATTTTGGGTAAAAAGGATGCAACATATCCGTGTTCCATTGCAATCCCACGAACCGTTTCACGATAGATAATTTGCTGGTCCGCTGCTCTGAGGGCGTCCACATAACGAACATTCAGCTCCTGTTGACCGGGACCGGATTCTGGATAGTAGCTTTCCACCTCGACGCCTTGGGCAATGAGCGCATCAGCAAGGTCATTAATGAAGGCTTGATTCAGGTTCATTGAACCTGTTGCAGAAAAAACAGTTTGATCGGCCGGTACCAGGGTACCATTATCGTCTCTGCGAAGTAAAAAAAATTCATTCTCGAAAACGGCTTGCAGGGCCAGGCCGTTATCGGTAAGTGTTTGTATTTGCCGCTTTAAAAATCCTCGCGGGCAGTGTTCCCACACGTTGCCGGTTTCGCACATGATCATGTCGCTCAAAACTTGCGCATGACCTTCGGCATAGGGGAGGATCGTCAACGTCGACCAATCTGGCATTAGACGGACCTCCCCAATCGGACCGAGGCCGGTTTCCGGTACAACGCTGTCATACATCACGGGTAAGGCCATCTGAGCGACCGTAATGCCGACACCATTATCCATATAATCGTCCAAGTAGTTAATATGGGCGGCTTTGGCACGAATTATGTTGGCATTGTCGCACCACAGGATTCGAACGAATTTTATACCAGCATTTTTCAGTGCGTGTTTCAGTGCTGTTTTCATATTTTTCCTTTTGCTTTAGCCGTTCAGGTTTAACTAAAACGTACTAATTTAATTAAAAATTAAGCCCAATGCATATACTGGAAATCCGTTGCTTGTCAAATAAATAGACCCAATTGCAACGTGAGGCCGTTTGCGACGGTTTCAGGTTAACCTGTACTCATTTCTTCAATCTTGGGCGGGATTTCATAGATTTTTGCAACAACCTTATTGTTGAGCAATTGCCATCGTTCCGGGTTTAGATATCGGGATTCTAGTGGTTCCGAACACACGATGACACCCGCAGGCAACGCGTAGTAATATAGGGTATAGTAGTCATCCCATTTTCGATAATTTCTGATTACAAATAACTCGTTACCATTGCTTAATAAACAGTTTGTGGAGGTATAATCCACGTTTATCGCACGTACGGCGTCGGCGATGATTTTCAATCGACTTTTTCCGGCATTTTTATCGTTTATTTTGGTTATGAGATAATACAAGAGGTATTCCGTATCGGACCTGTCGGAGGTGATAGGGAGCCTCGGATCTCTTGGGAGGAATTCTGCATCGAAAACAGTCCCGTTATGGATCAGCGCCCATTCACGACAATAAAAAGGGTGAGCATTCGAAAGTGTTATTGGAATATTGTCGCTGGCCTTCCTCAAGTGGCACAGAACCACATGAGGCTGGGTTTCAATGGAGTCAAAAGCTTCCCGGTAACAAGAGGAGTTGCTGGCCGAACCTAATTGTCGCATTACCGACGTCATCGCTGACTTCTCACTATTGGACATGGTGATTCCCCAACCGTCCTTGTGGCCGGATGTTTGATGCCTTTCTGGTGGAATTCTGCCCGTGTCGGCCAGTAGGCGAAATTCCATGGATAGTTCCTTCCAGAAATCAACCTGACCATAAATTCCCAGCAATCTGCACATATGAGAACCCTTTCTTAACAAAATAAAGCCGTTAGCTCGGCGGTGAATTTTTCATAGTCAATCGCCCGGAAGAAGTCAACCGATGATCGGTCAGATCTGTAAGTAAAAGCTCATTGGGCAGTGTTCAATTTGCCGTTGACATGCGTGCGTATTTAGCGTCTATATTAAAACGGTTGTTGATTGCTTGAGATAAGAAGCTGGATAAGATTTCGGTGTTGGTTAGTTCAATGCTGGTTCATGACTTTGACGGAGTACTGATCAATTCTATCGATGAAGTTGCGGTGACGGCGTATAATGCGGCTGCAGGCAGTCTGCTAACCTCATTGGATGAATTGCCCGAAGGAGCTTTGCACCTTTTTCGACGTAACCGGTTTCATGTTCAACCCATCGGAGATGCAATCCCTCTGATGAACTGGTGCGTAAACAACTATGAGGTGAATCGGGAGAAAATTCTCACTTCCAGTGAGTATCGAGCGATAATTTCGGGTTGCAATGTCGCGCTCACGGACAGAACCACCCTGATTTATGAACATCGGAGAAAATTCATTGAGAAGGATGAAACGAACTGGCTGGCGATTCATGCACCCTATCAGCCGCTTTGGACTGCTTTAACGGAACGTATGTATTGCCCGATAGTGATTTTGACCAATAAAAACCGTGACGCAACCGTACGACTCTGTCACCATTTTGGGCTTCGTATTGAGGAGCATTATATTTACTCCGGCGATCATGGTATCAGCAAAATCGAAAATATGCGCAAAATTCGGCAACGATTTAGAAGCAGTCGTTATTTTTTTATTGATGATTCCGTAAAAAATTTACAAGACCTTGATGATCATTTTAACAAAGAGAAGAAGATCGTTTTTCCACTATTTGCATCATGGGGATATGTCGGCCCTCGGGATTCGGCTACTGCACATCAACGCGGATACAGAATTTTAAGTCAGGAAGAGTTTATTATCTTTCTTACAGAAGGTTGATTGTTTTTCGGTTTAATTAAAACGGTTTCGGTTGACACTAATTTCTTGACATTCGGGTTTTTGCTTCGCTACACTGGTCTTCCGTAAGGAACCTGCCGATGGAAATCGTCCAGAAAAAGGAAAACGGTATTATCCGGATCATCATCAAAGGTCGATTGGATGCGGAATCAGCTCCGCTTGCAGATAGAATCGTCAAAGGGATTATTGCAAAAGACAACACCCGATTGCTTTTCGATTTATGCGGCCTCGATTACGTGAGCAGCGCCGGCTTGCGCGTGATTTTAAGTGCCGCTAAACACGTATACCAAAAAGGCGGTGAGATTGTCCTATGCTGTTTAAATGAATTCGTCAGAGATGTTTTTGAATCCAGTCAGTTTCCTCTTGCAGATACCGTAGCAGAGGGCATAGAGAAATTTTCTTAGATCTATGGGTTAGATGATTCGCCAAGATCATAGATTTCAAATTTTGCGGGTTCCTCCAGGAGATTTTCCAGCTCCACCTCACTGGCGGCTCTTTCATCGCTTTCCTCCCAGCGGATCCAATCTTTAATTGTCTGCCATGTAGAGATCACCGCAATGGTCCGCGAATCGTAATGATTGACCAGGGTCTCACCGGATATATAGCCTGGCTGTTTCAATGCATTGCTGCGGAGTTTTTTAAATAACGACATAGCGTCATCCGTTTTTCCATCTTTAATGTGTCGTTTTATGATAACTTTAACTGCCATGATTTCCTCCCTTTTATTGAATCCCGAACATAAATTGGTAGTTACAAACCACCGCTTATTGCAATATAAGCACTTTTGGCGATAGGTCATTTTCTGTTGGTGCTTCGCATAATGTTGGTGGAAAATTGTCCACGGCGGCATAGTCGCTTTTTTTTCAAATTTATCCATACATTCAACGCAAACCCATCTTTTTTTAAACCAGCCCATTAAAACCGGCTCAAATCTATTCCCAAACTTGAATTATCGGTGATAGTGGTATAAGGAACAGCATCACCAGATTACAATTTTGACTGCAAAAGGATCCCATCATGATCGCATTGTTGGATTACGGCGCCGGCAATGTCAGAAGCCTAACAAATGCCATTGAACGTTTAGGTGAAGAAGTTCGTGTTGTCTCCTCCGGTGAAGATATTCTGACCGCCGGAAAGTTGGTTTTTCCGGGAGTTGGGGCGTTCGGCAGTATGATGCACCGTCTGAACGAAAGAGGTTATATTGAGCCATTGACGACCTACCTGCACTCAAACCGTCCGTTTCTAGGAATTTGCCTGGGTTTACAGGCATTATTCGACTACAGTGAAGAAGCGCCGGACGTCAAAGGTTTGGGGATTATTCCGGGCTCGGTGAAACGGTTTGTCATCGATCGTTCGGTTCCACACATTGGCTGGAACGGCCTGAACTTAAAACAACCATCTCCGTTTTTCAACGGGTTGGTAGGCGGCGAAAAATTTTACTTTGTCCATTCGTACCATGTGGTTCCCAAGGATATGTCGGTGGTGTTGACCACAACCGATTATGAATGCGAATTTGTCAGTAGTATCCAGCGCGGTAATATCCTGGCCACGCAATTTCATCCGGAAAAAAGCGGCCGCTTTGGTCTTCACATTCTGAAAAATTTTCTGCGAGCTGTCCCGGGGCATGCTCTGCCGAAGGCCGCATCTGAGAGCACCCAACTTGCGAAGCGCATCGTTGCCTGTCTTGACGTTCGCTCAAATGACCATGGGGATCTGGTAGTTACTAAGGGGGATCAATATGACGTCAGGGAAAGCGGGGACGTACGAAACCTGGGCAAACCGGTAGATCTGGCCAGACGTTATTATCAGGAGGGAGCTGATGAGATCATTTTTTTAAATATCACCGGTTTCAGAGATTTTCCTTTGGAAGATATGCCCATGCTCGAGGTATTGCAACAGACCTCAAAGAATGTTTTTGTGCCCTTGACCATCGGAGGCGGTATCAGAGATTATACGGATAAAAACGGACGGAATTACACCGCCCTTGAGGTTGCCGCAGAATATTTTAGGTCCGGCGCCGACAAAGTTTCCATTGGTAGTGATGCTGTCCTGATTGTCGAAAATTTTATAAAATCGGGACGCAAAAACGGCCGCAGTTCGATTGAGGAAATATCCCGTGTCTATGGAAGCCAGGCGGTTGTTATCTCAATCGACCCGAGAAGGGTGTATGTATCGTCTCCGGATGACGTTGCCCATCAAGTCATTGAAACAACCACACCGGGCCCCAGAGGCGAATCATTCTGCTGGTACCAGTGCACAATCAAGGGCGGCCGCGAAGGCAGAGATTTGGATGCCATAACCTTGGCACAGGTTTGCGAACAACTTGGCGCCGGAGAAATACTGTTGAATTGTATTGACCGCGACGGAACCAACCTGGGATTTGACATCGAATTGATCAATTGCGTGTCTAACGCCGTTTCCATCCCGGTTATCGCATCCAGCGGTGCCGGAGCCTTGGAACATTTCTATGAGGTATTCACCCAAACCCACGCCGAGGCGGCGTTGGCAGCCGGGATATTTCATCGACGAGAAATCCCGATTGCCGCTGTGAAAAACTATCTGAGGGGAAAAGTTGAAATCAGATTATATTGAGATTTGCCCCAAATCGCTATAATTGATATAATATATATGAGCTTGGCAGATATCAATCGAATGACCTTTTGAGGGTGTACATCATGCTAAGAAATGCATCCGAATTGACAATTGTTCGTATCGGCAGCGATATCACCTATAGCAGCCTCAAAAAGATCGGTAAGGGGATTGTGGATTCTTTTCGAGGAATTATACGGCGGATTGATCTATCGCATCATGAAACCCCGGTTGTAGAAAGTCTCGACGCCCAGTTGTTGACGATGATCCTGGATGAGGAATACGGAGGGCACACCCTGGGGATTACGGATGCCGACTTAAAAACAGAAGATGAGGATGAGTTTTATAGTTCCATTTTAGGCGGTAAAAACCCGGATAACGATGTTGCGGTGGTCTCCACCAAAAAGTTGGCACCTTCTAGGATCGGTTCTAAACGGGAATACGATATTTTTATCGGCCGAACCCTGAAAGTGTCTCTGCATGAAATTGGACATAATCTCGGATTAACCGATCATGCCGCGTATCAGCCGGCTTATGATGGGCTGCTCTGCCCGATGAGCAGAGGCGAAATTAATAAATTCGGATATCGAGGTTATATCAAAGTCATCGTCGACGGCAGAGGGGTGAATTTTTGTGACGAATGCGTCGATTTTTTAGATACGTTTTACGGCTATAGACGGTGCTCGGAAAAATTGTTAAAAGACGGTCTCACGGTATCTCCCAACTAGTTTACGTGTTGAATATAGGTAGCATGTTCCGCGGATCCGACTTTCAAAATTTATTCTACCAAACTTACATGATAAAAATTCAATACCTTTTATGCCTTCCTGATTATTTCTGCGGTTGACATGAAATTTTATTTTTGCAATAGTCCCTCATCTTAAGAGAATCAAATCCTGTCTCATAATTAATCCCAAACTGCGTTCTGAAATGGCCCAACCTACATCTTATCGACCCGATTGGCTTGCGCGAATACTTGCCCTTATCATGCAGGGCCCGGTTCCGTTACTTCTGATGGTTACCGCTTTGCTTGGCGGCATCCTGGCCTTAATGATCACGCCTCGGGAAGAAGAGCCCCAGATTATCGTACCGATGGCGGATGTGCTTGTGTGGGCACCCGGGTTGAGTGCCGAGCAGGTAGAACGTCAAATTGCCACTCCGCTTGAAAAACTTCTCTATCAAATCGATGGTGTCGAATATGTTTACTCCATGTCCCGTCCCGAGAAGTGCGTGGTGACGATTCGCTTTTTTGTCGGCGAAGATCGAGTCGCTTCGCTGGTTAAAATATACAACAAGCTGTATTCTGAAACTGACCGCATTCCGGCAGCCGTCGAGGCATGGGTTGTTAAACCGATTGAGATCGACGATGTTCCGATTGTGGTTGCGGTGCTGTGGAGCAATAATCCCGAATTGACCAGCGATCATGATTTGCGTCGGCTGGCGGAGGAGATCGAGCATGATCTGCAGTCCATAAAAGACACCAACAAATTGAATGTCACCGGCGGGCGGTCCAGACAGATTCGGATTGAACTGAACCCGAGCGCGCTGGCGGCGCGTCGTACCGCACCGCTGGAGGCGGCCTGGGCGATAGATATATCCAACAAGCTGGTGCCGGCAGGTGACCTACAGGTCCTGGATCAGGAAATTGTGCTTGACGCCGGAGAGTTTTTTCAGAGTGCGCAGGAGCTTCGCAAACTGGTGATTAATGTTGTTGACGGGATTCCGGTTTATCTCGGTGATGTCGCACGTGTTATCGACGGCCCGGCGGAGCCGACCAGCTATACATGGATCGGTTTTGGTCCCGCTTCGGATCAGCAACAGCAGTATCCCGGCGACTATCCGGCCGTGGCTATTGCGGTTGCCAAGAAAAAAGGCGCCAATGCCGTGTGGGTTGCTGAGGAAGTTGACGACTATTTTGCGAAATTGAAACGGGATATTTTCCCGCCGGAGGTCAACTATCGTATTATTCGCAACTACGGGAAGACGGCCGACGATAAGATAAATAATCTTGTTTCCAGCCTCCTTGTGGCAGTCCTCACGGTAACCATCTTCATCGGGATTTTTTTGGGGTGGCGGGCAGCCCTGGTCGTCGGATTGGCGGTACCCATTTGCTACGGCATAACGTTGCTGCTCGATTTCTTTGCCGGTTATACGATCAATCGAGTCACTCTTTTCGCTCTCATTCTTGCTTTGGGATTGCTCGTGGACGATCCTATCACCGGTGTTGACAATATTGAACGGTATTTACGAATGGGCAACCAACCGCGACGCCGCAGCGTGATTTTAGCTATTGGTGAAATCCGCGGGGCTCTGATTATGTCGACGTTTGCCATCATCTTGGCATTTGCTCCGCTTCGTTTCATCACCGGAATGATGGGACCTTACATGGCACCGATGGCGTTTAATGTCCCGGTAAGCGTGACGTTGAGTACCATCGTTGCGTTTATGGTCACACCCTGGCTGGCCTACAAGCTGATCAAACCAGCAGTGGAAGCCGCTGAGTATGATGTCACAAAAACTAAATTATACCACTTCTATGGATTTTTGCTCAATCCGTTGTTGCACACCCGGAGACATTCCTGGATTTTTCTTGCTGTTGTAATGGCCATGTTTCTGATTTCCTTGGCATTTCCCGCTTTGAGGCTGGTGCCGCTTAAACTTCTGCCCTACGATAACAAAGATGAGTTTCAAATAGTGGTCGATATGCCCGAAGGCACTTCCCTCGAGCGAACCCAGGCGGTTGTTGCGGCATTGAGCGCATACCTGAACAAAGTGGCGGAAGTGCGGGATTACACAGCTTTTGTGGGTGTGCCATCGCCCATGGATTTCAACGGCATGGTCCGGCATTACTATTTGAGACAGGGAGCTTATACTGCCGATATTCGTGTGACTTTGGCTAAACGTCAGCGCCGGTCACAACAGTCCCATGCTATTTTGCTTCGCATTCGGAGGGATCTGGAAGCGATTGCTAAAGATCTTAATGCCCGTATAAAGTTGGTCGAAGTACCACCGGGGCCGCCGGTGATCTCAACGGTTGCGGTAGAGCTTTATGGTGGCAAGGCGACACCATACACCGCGCTGCAGGGAGCAGCCAGAGTATTGGAAGAGCGCCTGATGCGCGAGCCGTTGGTTGTCGATGTCGATACCTCCGTCGAAGACGATCAGCGTAAGATTGTTTTTGTACCGGACAGAGAAAAAGCGGCGTTATCGGGAATTGGCACGGAGGATATCGCGCGTACCATTCAGCTGGCTAACCGCGGTTTGGTTGCCGGCTACCTGCAGATTCCCAGCGAGGTCAAGCCCTTACCGATTGTGCTACGGTTGCCTCTGGATACGCGAAGCTCTCCGAATGCACTGTCAACCCTGCATCTGAAGGGAAGACCAGGAATAATAAAAATTCGAGAAAAATCGGGTCTACGCGATGCACCACAACCGATTGTCCCGCTCGCTGAACTCGGCGAAATTCGTTGGTCGCTGCAAGATAAAGTGATTTATCACAAAAACTTAAAACCGGTTGTCTATGTGTTTGCCGAAGTGGCCGGACGCACTCCGGCCGAGATCGTGCTCGACGTCAGCGGAGATCTGAATAGTGGTGCCGAAGACGGTCAGCTTATTCCGGTTGAGAAACGCACATTTCTTAATCCGGGAGGAGGGCTGTATTGGCAATTGCCGGAAGACATCCAGGCGGTATGGAATGGCGAGGGAGAGTGGGAAATCACGTTGAGAGTGTTTCGAGATCTGGGTATCGCCTTTGGTGTGGCCTTGCTGGGAATATTTTTAGTGTTGCGTATTCAGACCGGGCTATCCGCCATCACAGGCATTATTATGCTGGCTATACCGCTGTCCATCATCGGTATCATGCCGGGATTTTGGTTTTTAAATCAAGTGGGAGATCGCCTGATTGACGGTTTTCCCAATCCGATCCTGTTTACAGCTACGGCAATGATCGGGATGATCGCCCTGGCCGGTATCGTGGTTCGAAACTCGCTCATACTGGTTGAATTTATTCACCTATCTCTGCGTGAAGGCAAGACCCTCGATGAAGCACTGCTGCAGGCTGGAGCTGTGCGCATGCGTCCGGTTTTTCTGACCGCCGGAACAACTTTACTCGGCAATCTGGTGATCACACTGGATCCGGTTTTCAGCGGGTTGGCATGGGCAATTATTTTCGGCATCACCGCGTCGACCATGTTTACTCTATTCGTGATTCCGGTCCTTTATAACCTGGTTTACGGAAATAAACCGGGACATGGCCTACCGCCGGAAAGGACTATCGAAACGTGAAAGGTGCAGTTAAAGCAGTCGTCATTGTTGCTTGCATCGCTTTGCTGGGTGCTGTCATGGCATATTTGGCAGGGTTTTTTGAGAGCAAGGTCGCTGTTGATTTCAGCGGCGTTGTGCCGACTAAGGATACCGGTCGAGTCGTTACTGTCGAGGTGACACGGGTACCTGTCATCGAGCAGGCTACCGGAACCATTCGGGCCAAAGTCGAAACAGTGATTTCGCCGCTTATCACCGCTACCATCTCATCGATTGCGGTATGGTCCGGTGATGAGGTGCAGGAGGGAGATGTGCTGGTTAAGCTCGATGCGCGTGAGTTAAATGCGCGTGTCGATCAGGCCCATCAGGCGGCTGTGGCTGCTGAAGCAAAACTTGCGCAGATTGATAAGGAATCTAAACGGATTCAGCGTATCTTTCGCACCGATCCCGGTGCGGTATCCAGAGCTGAACTCGATCGAATTCAGGCCGCGTTGAGCACCGCTCGGGCGGAGCTCATTCGGTTGCGGCGTCAGAAAGACGAAGCCGGGACAGCGCTGAGCTACAGCACATTGACCGCTCCGATCGCCGGTCGTATCGTGGAGCGCTATGCCGACCCCGGTGATACCGCTCGACAGGGAGAGCCGTTATTACGCATGTATGATCCCGGAACATTGAGGCTCGAAGCCAATGTCCGCGAGTCAGTGGCATCAAAACTGATCAAAGGACAGCAGTTGGTTGCTGAGGTGGATGCCCTAAACAAGCAGTACACCGCCGTAGTCGACGAAGTCGTGCCTTCAGCTGATCCCGGTTCTCGATCTTTTCGTGTTAAAGTCGGCCTGACGGGAGGCTCCGGTCTCTTCCCGGGAATGTTCGGCAGGTTGTTGATTCCTGTGGGCGACATCGAGAGAATTATTATACCGTCTGCGGCTGTGACGCAGGTTGGCCAGCTTGATTTTGTGATTGTAAAATCAGCACATGGAACGCTACGGCGGTATGTACGTCTGGGAGAACGTTCAACGCAAGACAGAGTTGAAGTTGTCAGCGGATTGGCAGCCGGGGAGGAAATTTTAATAACGAAACGGTGATGGCGCATTTGCCCTAATCATGGGTTATTATTTTGCCTTTGACACGGTCAATTTCCAGGTCTCCGGTACCGGACTGGCGAATGAAAACATTTTTAGTGATATCACTTATATCGATACTGCCTGAATAATCCGCTAGAGTGACATTGCCGTCAACATGTTGAATCAACACACTTCCGGAACCATCCGTTATGCGCACATCGCCCTTTATTCCGTCGATTTGGATACTTCCCGATCCGTCTTTGATATCGATGGAACCGCGGATATCTTCAAGACGTATATTGCCGGATCCGTCATCAATTTTTAAGTTACCGACAATGTTTTCAATGGTGATCGATCCGGATCCGTCATCAATTTTTATGTTGGCTGAAAGATCACTCACACGGATTGGGCCCGAACCGTCAATAATGCTGACCTGCATCGACCGGGGCAGCGAAATCGTCACGTTGATCCGTGCCGCCGCCGCTTTTGGTTGGGCCTTGATTTTACTTTGCAAAATGGCGAGCGTGCCAATTTTTTCCAAGCTAAGGATAACATGGTCATTAATGAATTCCCGGATATTTTCATTCTGCCCGATTTCAATTTGAATGTCTGCTTTGATGTTGATCTTTTCGCTGGCAGCGGCGCTTTGGACATGTAAAAACCCCGCCCCGCTGCGAATTGTCAACACCTCGATACCCGCGGAAGACAACTCCAACTGTTTGGTTTCCGTCACAGTTTCGCCCAATGCCAACACGGGTAAGAGAATTAGGATCAAAACCGTCGCATATTTCATACCTGCATCTCCCGATTCAAACTCATTGCGCCCCCGCAACGTGGTATGGCACAGTTGATGGATTAATTCGTGGCATGCCTCTCGCCCGTGAACCCAATCCGAGCTTGAATCCACTTTTAGGCATTTTTTGAGTAGAAATAGTAATTGATAATTGCCCGGGCCATTTCCGTAGCGCGTGTCCCGAGTATTTTTCCATGGACGGCCAAAACACCGACACAAATATCACGGTCTCCAGCGGCCGAAAGAGCAAAGGCTGTCAGCCAGTCATATTTATAGCGATCCATGGAATCATTGATGGTGCCGGTTTTTGCGCCTAGATCAACACTCTTGAATATTTTTTTTCTGCGCAGCTTGCGAAACGCTTTGCGACTCGTTCCGTACTTTACGGCGTCTTCCATGAGAATCTTTAAATCCGCCGCGGTTTTTGGACTTACCGTCGCCTCCAAAACGCGTTGGCGAGCCTGATAGATAATCTCATTCGACTCGTTGCGGACGGATTCTACCAACCATGGCATCGGCATGGAACCATTATTCGCCGCTACAGAAGACAGAAGGGCCGCATGCAGCGGCGATATGAGGGTCCTTTTGTTAAACCCGGAGGCAATCTCAGCCAGCCCGAACTCGTCTTCGGGGACATCGATTCGGCTCGCAGCCAATGGGAATTCAAAGGGTATGCGCTGGTTAAAAAAAAACTTGTCTGCGTATTTGGCCAAAACATTCTGACCGAGATCGTATATGCCGATTTTGCCGAAGACGGAATTATTCGATGATGCGAATGCTCTTCTCAATTTGGTTTGAGTGGTGTAGCGCCCCTTTTTTGTCTTTAATTGATACTTGTAAAGGGTGTGCTTGTTTCCCTGGAAAAAAAGCGTTTTATCTGGGGTAAATCCGGCGCTTTCAATTGCTGCGGCGGCCGAAACAATTTTGAAGAGGCTGGCGGCAGGGAAATTCGCTTTGAAACATAGATTGTCCGAATTTCCGTTTGCATCATAATTGACCATCGCTTTTATGTGACCGTCATGCGGGTTGAGAACCACAACCGCTGATTGCAGGGTGCGTGAGCGCTCAAGCATGCGTCCAATGTACTGTTGAAGTTTTGCATGGATGGAGGTTCGGATGAAAAAACGCTTACCGTCATTTTGCAGAATAAACTGGTCCGTCAGGCGATCGGAATCGTTTACCACCTCGCCCAAATAAACCTTCAGATCTTTCTTGGAAGGCGCGGCAGAACGCCTCTCATTTTTTTTTTGCGGTTGTGGTGCTGTTTGGGGCGGTTGGCTTAAAAGTTCCGAAACCCATAAACCGATGAAAATAAGAAGGACCAGAGCTGCACAAGAAACCCCCGAGATTGTCAGCAGTGAAGGCAGTTTTGCCAGAAGTAGCCTTCGTTTTTCAGCTTTGTGGAGTTTAGCCTGATACCTTCGCCACTTTGAAGGGTAGGGGTGCTTATAGATCATTTCCGAGTCTTGGTTTAGAAATCAATATTATTTGTGGTGCAATATAGAGAGAGAGGCAACTTGTGTCAAACAAATAAAACGTACGTCATTAAGTGAAATTCAATTTTTAAGCCTTGCGAACTCGGTTTTCGACTGCTATTAGATACCATTAGATCGATCACCATAAAAGAGAGGGCGACTATGTTTTCTGTCAATGAAATACTGGATCTGGCTATTCGCATAGAAAAAAACGGTGAAAACGCTTATCGTCGTGCTATGGAGGAGATTAACGAATCGGAACTAACTGTGTTGCTGGAATGGATGGCTGATGAGGAAATCAATCACGCGAATTGGTTTGCCAACCTGAAAGACAGCATTGAAACGGCATTTGCCAATCCTTTTGTGGAGGAGATGAGCCGTGAGCTTTTTAATGACCTTTTGGGCGAAAAGAGTTTTTCTCACAAAGACGTGGATTTTTCCAACGTACAGAGCACTAAGGAGCTTATCTCCATTTTTATCGAATTTGAAAGAGATACCGTGATTTTTTATGAGGTGCTCGCGCCGTTTATCGAAGATGAAGGGACCTTGGAGAATTTAAAGCGGATAATTGCAGAAGAAAACAACCATATCCGACAGCTTCAGGAGTTTTTGCAAGCCGAAGCCGAGAGACCATCAGAGAGGATAATGTCTAACCGCTTTCTTTGACCATTGCTATTTTCCATCGTGCATCTCAAATCGTGTAATTCGCGCTCACTGTTGACCGATCTTTTGAATCAGCAGCTTCAGCAGATCATCTTTACCTCTATAGTTCAACACTTTGAACACATCGGCGAGTCTTTCCTCCCATCGGTTCATGATGCCGGTGGGGGTCGGCTTTTCCCATGTTAAAAGGAGATAGATTTCGTCTCGTATCTTTCTGCGCAGTTTCATTTTTTTCCTTTTATCAACCTGGGAAGCACGGTTTAAAGCATCTTCAAACCAT
>Ga0209536_100001761_pt1 | contig 35485 bp, 22 predicted proteins | sample DeeMarSeWOR28_12_FD_187461 | JGI IMG/M metagenome (GOLD analysis project Ga0209536, IMG submission 187461) | Marine sediment microbial communities from White Oak River estuary, North Carolina - WOR-2-8_12 (SPAdes) (version 2) | ecosystem: Environmental > Aquatic > Marine > Intertidal zone >...
GCCAACGTGAAATCGGAAGATTTCGTGAAGGGGAATGTCAACAATCCCGCACAGCTGATCCAGGGTAAGGTGGCCGGCCTCTCCATCAGCAAGCCTGGAGGCGACCCCAATGCTGTGTATGACATCCGGCTGAGGGGTATCAGCACCATCGGGGCCAACACCTCGCCCCTGGTGGTGATCGACGGTGTGATCGGGGGATCACTCAGCAATCTGGATCCCAATGACATTGAGACCATCGACGTGCTGAAGGACGGATCAGCCGCCGCCATATACGGGACCAGGGGTTCCAGCGGGGTGATCATCGTCACCACCAAGAAAGGCCGGAGGGGAACCGCCAACATCGAATACAACGGTTTCGTGAACCTGGAGACCGTCGCCAAGGCTCCCAACGTGATGAATGCAGAAGAGTGGAGGGAGCTTTCCAGTGAAGTCGGTGCTGGCACAGATTTCGGATATGATACCGACTGGTTCGACGAGACCACCAATCCTGCCTGGAGCCAGACACATAACATTGCACTTTCAGGAGGGAACGAGGCCACCCGTTACCGTGCATCCATCAACGTGAGGGATGGCAACGGGGTGGCCCTGAATACAGGATACTCACAGATCAACGGAAGGTTGAACCTCAGCCAGCGGGCCATCAACGACCGTTTGGTCATCGATATCAATCTGGGGGCCACACACCGAAAATCGCAGTACGGTTTTACCGAAGCTTTCAGATATGCCGCCATCTACAATCCGACTGCACCGGTAATGTTTGAAGAGGGACATCCTGATTATGATTTATACGACGGCTATTTTCAGCAGGTCCTTTTCGACTACTACAACCCGGTACAGATCCTGGAGCAAAATGTCAATGACGGGATCGACAAAAGGCTGAATGCAGCCGTCAGGGGTTCTTTTGAAATTATCGATGGGTTGAAATTGGACGCATTTTATTCCATACAAAGTGAAACCGATCTGAGGGGCGCCTACTTTGACAAGAACAGCTACTGGGTGGGCCGTGACCGCAACGGTCTGGCCAGGCGTGAACTGCATGACCGTTTCAACCAGCTGTTCGAATCGACCCTCAATTTTGACCGGACCATAGGGGGTCTCAACCTCAATGTGTTGGGAGGGTACTCCTACCAGGATTTTACATGGGAAGGATTCGATGCCGAGGGAGGTGATTTTATCACCGATGCCTTTACCTATAACAACCTGGAAGCCGCTCTGGAATTTAAAGATGGAAAGGGCACAGTGGACAGTTATAAAAGTTCTTCCAAGCTGATCGCCTTTTTCGGACGGGCCAGCGTAAACGTGACCGACAGCTGGTTCGTGACTGCCAGTGCCCGGTATGAAGGGGCCTCGGTGTTCGGTGAGGAGCACAAATGGGGGCTCTTCCCCGCTGTGGGTGCCGGGGTGGAGCTGGCCAACTTCCTGAATGTGGCCTCCATGGATAACCTGAAGGTCAGGGCCAGCTACGGGATCACCGGAAACATCCCCGGGAATGCCTACCTCTCCATGCTCCGTCTGGGCCCCTTCGGGAACTTCTTCTATAATGGAGAGTTTGTACCCGGTTATGCCCCGGTGAGCAATGCCAATGAAGACCTGGGATGGGAAAAGAAAGGTGAATTCAACGTGGGGGTCGACTACTCTTTCTTCAACGGAACACTCTACGGTGCATTGGACTTTTATACAAGAACCACCACCGACCTGCTGTTTGAGTACCAGGTACCGGTTCCGCCCAACCTGTACAACCAGGCATGGGTGAACATCGGGGAGATCCGAAGCAGCGGGATCGAACTGGCCCTTACCTGGAGGGCAGTGGAAACAGGGGACTTCTCGTATACGGTGAGCCTGACACCCACCTATTATCTGAAAAATGAACTGGTCTCCCTGTCGGGAACCTACAACGGGGTTGACCTGGTGTACGGGGTGCGTGATCTGGGAGGTATGGGAGCTCCCGGGATGAGTGATGTGCCGCTGGTCAGAACCGAAGAGGGAGCCCCCTGGGGTCAGCTCTGGTCCCTGGTGTATGAGGAGATTGATGCGGACGGTAAATTGATACACAAGGACCTCAATGAGGACGGGGTCATCGATCCCAACGACAGGGCCGTGGTGGGCAACGGATTGCCCGATGCGGAATTTGGCTGGGCCAACGTATTCCGGTTCAGGAATTTCGATCTGAACCTTACCTTCCGCAGTGTGCTGGGCCACGACCTGAATAACACCTTCCGGGCATTTTACGAGGTGCCCAGGATGATCGGATCCTATAACCTGCCGGTCACCGCCACCGACCGCAGAAATCCGGATACCGGCGTACTTCTGGAAAGCTCCTCCGGGGTGCTCTCAGATTACCACATTGAGGATGCTTCCTTCATCGCACTGGATAATGCCAGTGTGGGGTATACCTTTGATCTCTCATCCGGGTCGGTTTTCAGCAACATCCGGATCTACCTGGCCGGGAACAACCTGTTCTATATCACCGGATACGAGGGCGTCGATCCCAACCCGAGGTACCAGGACGGTAATAATCCGCTGATACCTGGAATCGACAGAAGGAATACCTGGTACAGGACCCGGTCGGTTTCACTGGGTGTCAACCTTGGTTTTTAACCCTGCAAAAGAAGACGACATGAAAACAAGAAAGCAATATAACATGAGAAAGTCACTCTTTCTGGCAAGGGCCCTGGTTGTAACGGTCATCCTGACCGGCTTAAGCGTGGCCTGCACCAACCTGGATGAAGAGCTGTATGACTCAGTGACTCCGGAGAACTTCTTTAAGACAGAGGAAGAATATGTCTCTGCCCTGGGGGCGGCTTACACACAGTTCGCCAACTTTACCAACGGGGACCACACCCTGGCCATGCATTGTGTTACCACAGATGAGATGATCGTACCCACACGCGGTCAGGACTGGGATGATGGAGGGGAATGGAGACGATTGAGCCTTCACTCCTGGACCTATGAAAATCCAAAGATTGGCAACAGCTGGGATTTCGGATTCTCCGGCGTAAGTACTGCCAACCGTTTGATATATCAGTTTCAGACACTGGTGGACAACGGACAGGTGGAGCAGGAAACTGCCGATGCATTTATCGCTGAGCTTGAAACAGTGAGGGGATTCTTTTACTGGCAGCTCATTGACATGTTCGGAAATGTACCGCTGGTATTCAGTTTTGCAGATGCAGAAGCCGCTCCGCCCACGGTACCCAGGGCCCAGGTGTTTGATGCAGTGCTATCCAACCTGGAAGAGGCAGTTCCCAAACTCTCAACAGCAGTGGATGGGACTACCTACGGACGCATGAACTACTATGCAGGATGGACCCTGCTGGCCAAGTTATACCTGAATGCGGAGGTCTACACGGGGACTCCCATGTGGCAGGATGTGATCGATGCGTGCGACGAAGTGATTGAATCGGGGGAATATGACCTGGAGAGCAACTATTTCACCAATTTTAATGTGGATAATTCTGGTTCAGGGGAATTTATCTTTGCCATCCCGTACGACGAGGTATTCTTTACCGGCTTTAACCTGGCAGTAAGGACGCTGCATTACGGGAGTCAGCTTACCTATAACCTGACCGCACAGCCCTGGAACGGATTCTGCACCCTGGAGGAGTTTTACAACTCCTATGAAGATGAGGATCTCCGGAAGGGAGACGTGGGGACACTGGATGGCCCCGCCGTGAAGAGAGGAAATTTCCTGGCGGGTTACCAGTACAAGTCCGATGGTACGCTGGTGACAGATGATGGTTTCAAGCCGCCGGATCCCAACCGCAATCCTCCCTTCCCGGGTGACCTGGATGGAGAACCATTGAATTTCGGGAGTTTCTTCCACGATCCCCCGCAACCGCAGATCAATGAGCTGGGGCCGCAGGCCCTGCGCCAGGCTGGGGTAAGGATAGGCAAATGGGAGATCGGCATGGGCGCCATACCCGATGCCATGAGCAATGACTATGCAGTGTTCCGTTATGCCGATGTGCTGTTGATGAAAGCTGAGGCCCTCTGGCGCCTGGGACAGGAAGGTGATGCACTCACCCTGATAAACCAGATCCGTGCCCGGGCAGGAGTTGCTGATCTGACTTCACTGGACGGGCCGGTCAGCTTTGACCTGGAAGGCGGAAATGTCCCAGGCGGAGAATTGCTGAACGAAATGGGCCGCGAAATGTTTGCAGAGAATCACCGCCGTCAGGATCTCATCCGGTGGGGATTGTTTACCGAGGTTGATAAGTGGCTTCCTTCTGTCAATAATCCTGGGGACGTGATCAGAACAGATGTGGAGACTTACCTTTTCCCGATCCACAGGGATAAACTGGACGCCAATGAGAACCTGGTCCAGAACCCGGGTTATCAGGGTAAGTAGGATTTAATAGCATATTTGTTTTTTCAGAAAGCGGGCAATGAGTAAATTGCCTGCTTTCTTTTTGGGTGAACCCGGCATGGACAACAAGCAGATCCTTGAATGAGTCTTCGAATCATTATAGCAGCTGCGGTAGGATTGTTGCTGATCAGCCTGGTTTCCTGCACCAGGGAACGATCAGGATTATCGGAGAATGACCCCGTACTCTTTACACTGCATGAAACCGGAAATACAGGGATCTCATTCATCAACCAGGTGGAGTATACCGAGGAATATAATACCTATACCTATCGCAATTTTTATAACGGGGCCGGGGTGGGACTGGCCGATTTTAACCTGGACGGATTGATCGATATCTACTTTTGTGGCAACATCGTTGACAATAAACTCTATATCAACCGGGGAAATTTTCAATTCGAAGATGTGACCGGGGATGCCGGTGTGGCCTGTCCGGGGGTATGGTCCACCGGGGTCAGTATTGCCGACGTGAACGGGGATGGCTGGCCAGACATATATGTCTGCAAATCGGGAGATCCGGATACTCCCAACCGGGCCAATGAGCTGTTCATCAACAACGGTGACCTCACATTTACCGAGCAGGCGTCTGAGTACGGGATAGCCGATCTGGGGTTGTCCACCCATGCCACTTTCTTTGATTACGACCGCGACGGAGACCTCGACTGTTACCTGTTGAACAACTCTTTCCAGTCGGTGACCGAGTTCGACCTGCGACCGGGGGAGCGGGAAATCCGCGATCCCCAGGGAGGAAATAAACTCTACCGGAACGAGGGGGGACATTTTTCCGATGTCAGTGAAGAAGCGGGAATCTACGGGAGCAAGATCGGATTCGGGCTGGGGGTAAGTGTGGCCGACCTGAACCGGGACGGCTGGATGGACCTCTATGTATCCAATGACTTTTTTGAACGGGATTACCTCTATATCAATCAGGGAAACGGAACCTTCTCGGAAGAGCTGGAAAAGCAGCTGACCGAGATCAGCCTGGGAGCCATGGGTGCGGACCTGGCCGACCTTAACAATGACGGCTACCCTGAAATTTTCACCACGGAGATGACCGCCGAGGGGGATGCACGGTTGAAGACCAAGGTGCTTTTCGAGGAGTGGGAAAGATACTTGTTCAAGGTGGAGAACGGCTATTATCAACAGTTTGCAAGGAATGTGTTGCAATTGAACAACAGGAACGGCACCTTCAGCGAGATTGGACGGATGAGCCGGGTTAGCACCACCGACTGGAGCTGGGGGGCGCTGATGATGGACCTGGATAATGACGGGTACAAAGATATTTTTGTGGCCAACGGCATTTTCAAGGATTTGCTGGACAGGGATTACCTGGATCTCTATTCCGATCCCAATGTGATGAGGTCGATGATCAGAAGCGAAGAACAGGCCATACTCCGCATCATTGATCAGATCCCTTCGGTCAGGATCCCCAATTATGCTTTTCATAACAATGGGGATATGACCTTCACCAATCTCTCCACATCCTGGGGGCTGGACCTGCCCTCCCACTCCAACGGGGCGGCCTACGGCGACCTGGATAACGATGGGGACCTGGACCTGGTGGTAAATAATATAAATATGCCCTCCTTTGTCTATGAGAACAACAGCAATGCGCATCACGGGAATCATTACATGACGATCCAGCTGAGAGGGAAAGATGGGAATACATGGGCTGTAGGATCCTGTGTGACGGTATTTGCGGGGGAAAGGCTCATTTACCAGGAACTGGTACCTATGCGAGGATTCAAATCGAGCATGGATCCGCGACTTCATATCGGGCTGGGCGAGACCGCACACGTCGATTCCATGGAAGTGCAATGGCCCGATGGTAGCTGTACGAGGTTCTATGACCTGGAGGTGGACCGGTTGATCGAGCTGGAACAGGAAATGGATAGAGAAAGTTGCCCGCCGCCCGTTCCCGAGATCAGAAGGGTGATTTTTAAGGAGCAATCAGCAATAAATGGACTGGATTACAGGCACGTGGAGAATGATTTCAATGATTTTAACCGCAACCGCCTGCTATTCCTGATGCACTCCAACGAAGGTCCGCCGGTGGCAGTGGCCGATGTGAACGGGGATGGATTGGAAGATATCTACCTTGGGGGGGCCAAGGATCAGCCGGGGTGCCTTTACGTACAGGCAGAAAACGGGAGTTTCCGGTTGACCAATGTCCAGCTGATGGATTCGGACCGGGAACCGGAGGACACCGATGCACTTTTTTTCGACGCAGATCTGGACGGGGACCAGGACCTTTATGTGGCCAGCGGCAGCATTGAACTGCCCAGTACCTCATCTGCACTGCTCGACCGGCTCTATTTCAACGATGGAACCGGGGCATATTCCAGATCCGGTCAGATATTGCCCTCAGGCAAGTATGAAAGCAGTTCCTGTGTGGAACCGGCAGATTTTGACGGGGATGGGGATACGGATCTGTTTGTGGGGATCCGGTTGCAACCTTTCCAGTACGGGGTGCCGGCCGATGGATATCTTCTGGAGAATAACGGAAAGGGGCTGTTCAGGAATGTAACTGAGGAGTTGGCCCCCGATCTGGTACGTATGGGAATGATCACCGGCATGAAATGGGCCGATCTGGAAGGGGACGGCGATCCCGATATGGTGGTGGTGGGCGACTGGATGCCCATCAGGGTGCTGGTGAATGAGGGAGGGCATTTTTCAGATCGTTCCACGGAGTACGGACTGTCCGGGACGGAAGGTTGGTGGCATACCATTGAAACGGCGGACCTGGACAGTGACGGGGATATGGATTTTGTGCTGGGCAACCATGGTCTTAATTCCCATTTCTCGGCCTCTTCTGAGAAGCCTGTGATGATGTATGTAAATGATTTTGACCTGAACGGACGGGTAGAGCAGATTATCTGCGGTTACAGGGGCGATACAAGCTATCCACTGGTCCTGAAAGATGACCTGCTCCGGCAGCTTCCGGTCCTGGCATCCCGTTATCCGCTATATGCCGATTATGCTGGTCAGACCATCCATGATATTTTCTCACCGGAAGTGTTGCAGCGTTCCATTGTATTACCTGCACATATGTTGGAAAGCAGTGTGCTGATCAATACCGGGAATGGCCGGCTGGACATGGAACCGCTTCCCTCCGGGGCACAGGTGGCGCCGGTCTATGCCATCCTGGCGGAGGATCTGGACAATGATGGGATCTGCGATCTGGTCGCAGGGGGGAACCAGACAAGGGCAAAACCACAGACCGGAATATACTCTGCCAGTTACGGGTTGTTTCTGAAAGGATCAGGCACTGGGACCTTTGAAGCGTTTTCTCCTCTGCAGTCCGGTTTATCCATTCGAGGGGAGATCCGCGGACTGGAGATTTTACGTGTTAATGGGTCAAGAATATTGGTGGTTGTGCGAAACAATGATATATTAAAGCTCTTAAAGTTTGATGGATAGAAGATGAAGAGAACAAAGCGTTGGATACCCTGGGTACTTGTGCTTCTTTGGGTGGTAGGATCTTGTTCCCCGGGTGAAAGGTATGAGCGCAAACTGGCCAGGGAACTACAGGGAGGAGAGCGTTATGATTCATTGTTTATGGGGATATACCTGGGGATGAACGAAAAGGATTTTTATACCCACTGCTGGGAACTCAACAGAGAAGGGCTGATCCGGCAGGGATCTTTAAACATGAGCGTGGAGTACAAGACCGGGGATGAATTGAAGCACCCTGCAACCATGAACTTTTATCCTGTCTTTGAGGATGGGAAGATCGTGGAGATGCCGGTAAGGTTTACCTACACTGGCTGGGCTCCATGGAACAAAGAATTATCACCTGAAAAGCTGGCTGAGAATGTGCGGGACTGGTATGAAAAGGTGTATGGCGAAGGATTTATCACTGTGAAGCATCCGCAACATGGGACCGCTTTTGTGAAGATCGATGGCAACCGGCGTATAACCATTTTCCACGAACCCGATTTATACGCCTGGGCAGTTTTTACCGATATGAAGGCAGCGCGGCTGATGAAAGACAGCCTGTTTAATGACACGATCATCCCGTAGAACCTGGATGAAAACCGGCCAATGGAGCGCATCAGAAGAAAATTTACCGTACTTCCCATTCTTTGGATGGTCCTTATTACCCTGGAACTGGTGCCGGGGTGCAACAAAAACCTTCCGGATGAACCAGGGGATGCCCTGTTTACACTGATGCCTGCCTCTGAAACCCATGCCGATTTTGTCAACCTGCTCGATTACGACGAACAGCTGAAAAAGAACTTCAATATCTACACCTACCGCAATTTCTATAACGGGGGCGGCGTTGCACTGGGGGATATCAATAACGACGGGTTCCTGGACATGTTCCTTACCTCCAACATGGGACCGAATGTACTTTACCTCAACGGGGGGGACCTGAGATTTGAGGATATTTCTGCCACCGCCGGGATCCAGGGAGCAGGGGAGTGGTCCACGGGGGTCAGCATGGCGGATGTGAACGGGGATGGATGGATCGATATCTATGTGTGCAACTCGGGCAATGTGGAGGGAGATGAAAGGCACAATGAACTCTATATTAACAATGGAGATCTTACCTTTACCGAGGCTGCAGGCTTGTATGGGATCAACGATGAGGGTTATTCCACACACGGTGCTTTTTTCGATTACGACCTGGACGGGGACCTGGATTTATACCTGCTGAACAACTCCTTCAAAGCCATCGGCAGTTTCGATCTGAAAGAGAACATGCGGCTGGTGCGTGATTCCATCGGAGGGGACAAGCTGTACAGGAACGACAACAAACAGTTCATTGATGTAAGCGAGGAAGCGGGAATTCACGGAAGCATCATCGGGTTCGGACTGGGTGTGACCGTGGGAGATGTGGATCAGGACGGGTGGATGGACATCTACGTGTCCAACGATTTTTTCGAAAGGGATTACCTCTACATCAACAAGGGGGATGGTACATTCTCGGAGACGCTGACCCGGAGCATGCGCTCCATATCGGCCGCTTCCATGGGTGCCGATATGGCCGACATCAACAATGACCACTACCCGGAGATTTTCGTGACCGATATGATCCCGGAACACGATGACCGTCTCAAAACCAAAACCACTTTCGACAGCTGGGACAGTTACAGCGAAAACGTGAAGAACGGCTACCACCACCAGTTCACCCGTAACATGCTCCATCTGAACAACCGGGATGGTACATTCAGTGAAATAGGAAGGCTTTCCGGGGTTTATGCCACGGACTGGTCCTGGGGAGCACTGATCATGGACCTGGACAACGACGGGATGAAAGATCTTTTTGTGGCCAACGGTATATACCAGGACCTGACCGACCAGGACTACATCCAATATTTCTCCGACCGCGATATGGTGATGACCATTGTGTCGGGTAACAATGTGGACTACAAAACCCTGATCGATGCCATCCCTTCGGTCCGCATACCCAGTTATGCATTCAGGAACATGGGATCCTTCCGTTTCCAGAACATGTCCGGTCCCTGGGGACTGGCTCAGCCCAGCCATTCGAACGGATCGGCCTATGGGGACCTGGACAACGACGGGGACCTGGACCTGGTGGTCAGCAATGTGAACATGCCCATGTTCATCTACCGGAACGAGACCAGCCGGATGCTCCCCGATCACCACTTTCTGAAGGTAATCCTGGCCGGGGAGCAGGGAAACACCTCAGCCATAGGTGCCAAGGTTACTGTCCGCCACCGGGGACAGATCTTTTACCTGGAGCAGATGCCCATGCGTGGTTTTAAATCCACCGTTGATCCCCGCCCCAATCTGGGATTGGGTCCCCTGACAAGGGTGGACACCCTGGTGGTCCAGTGGCCTACTGGAGGGGTGACCTTGCTGACCGACGTGGAGACCGATACGATTCTTACGCTCTATCAGCCCGATGCCGGAGAAATCACTTCAGCTTTCCCAAAAGCAGAGCATAACCTGCCCTTCGGTTTCGAAGAGATGGATGCCGGCTCCTTCATCCCCTTCATTCATATGGAGAATGAGTTCAATGATTTCGGCCGCGAAAGGCTCATCTACCACATGATGTCCACGGAGGGCCCCCGCATGTGCAATGGAGATGTAAACGGGGATGGAAGGGAGGATCTTTTCATCGCCGGGGCCAGGAACCAGCCGGGGATGATGCTGTTGCAGGAACGGGATGGAAGATTCAGGCAGGTGAACAGGGAGCTGTTTGAACAGGACAGGGAGTCAGAGGATGTGGACTGTGCACTGTTTGATGCGGACAGTGACGGCGACCTGGACCTCTATGTGGCGCATGGAGGGAACGAATTTCCCTCAACCTCCTCCAACCTGGTGGACCGGCTCTATCTGAACCTGGGCCGCGGTCAGTTTACGCGCTCCGACCAGAGCCTGCCTGTCAGCCGCTTTATTACTTCATCGTGCGTAAGACCTGCAGACTATGACCTGGATGGCCAGATGGAACTGTTTGTTGGGACCCGGCTGGCGGCCTTCCACTATGGGGTTCCTGCCAGCAGTTTCTTACTGGAGAATGATGGGAACGGAAATTTCAGAGATGTGACAGCAGAGCGGGCACCTGGATTGCAGGAGCTGGGGATGGTACGTGACATGACCTGGGAGGATGTGAACGGGGACGGACTGTTGGATATGATCTTGGTGGGTGAATGGATGCCGCTAAAGATTTTCCTGAACAGAGGAGAAGATTTCCAGGAACTTGAAGGTGCCTTTGGAGAAGTACAAACGGAAGGGTGGTGGAACTGCTTGGCAACGGGTGATTTTGACGGTGACGGGGATGTGGACCTGGTGGCTGGCAACCATGGCCTGAATTCCAGATTTAAAGCTGCTCCAGGCAAACCGGTCACCATGTACGTGAACGATTTTGACCTCAATGGCCGGGTCGAGCAGATCATCTGCACTTACGACGGCGATACTTCTTACCCGCTGGCACTGAAACATGACCTGGTCAGACAGCTGCCCTCCCTGGACCAGAAGCTCTCCACCTATGAAAGTTACAAAGGGAAGACGGTAGATGATCTGTTCCCAGCCGGGGTGATGGAAAACTCGGTTTACCTGGAAGCGAACCTGATGGAAACCTCCATATTCCTGAATGACGGAACCGGGCGTTACACCAGGGGTATGCTCCCGCCAGAGGTACAGTTTTCTCCGGTAATGAGCATAGAGACCGGCGACTATGACGGCGACGGGGACCTGGATATGCTGATGGGCGGCAACCTCTACAATGTAAAACCCGAGGTGGGTAGGTATGATGCCAGCTACGGTACGGTCCTGATGGGGGACGGAACGGGGAAATTTCAGAACATTCCGAAAACCTCCAGTGGATTCTGGCTGGAGGGGGAGGTGAGGGACCTGCTGGAAATGAACACCGCCTCAGGAAGGTTGATCGTGGTGGCCCGCAACAACGATGCAGTGCAGCTATTCAGAATTACCGGCAGGCAATGATCCGGTTGAAACATACGATCCCCATCCTGCTGGCGGTTGCTGCTGTTATTTCCTGCCGGCGGGAAGTAAGTTCCCCGTCCACACTGTTTACCCTCCGGCCCAGTTCATGGACGAATATCAATTTTGAGAACCGGCTGACGGAGACCGAAGAGTTCAACATCATCGAATACCTCTATTTCAATAACGGAGCGGGTGTGGCTGCCGGAGATATCAACAACGACGGTCTGGTGGACCTCTATTTCAGCTCCAGTCAGGGATCCAACAGGCTCTATCTGAATAAGGGGGAACTCAGGTTTGAGGAGATTACCCAGTCTTCGGGTACTGCAGGGGGAGGGGACTGGAAGACCGGGGTGAGCATGGCCGATGTGAACGGGGATGGCTGGCTCGACATCTATGTTTGCCAGGTGTCGGATTACAAAGGGCTGGAAGGAAGAAACCAGTTGTTTATCAACCAGGGCGATCTGACCTTCAGGGAGGAAGCGGCAAATTACGGGCTCGATTTTAAGGGCTATTCCACCCAGGCGGTTTTTTTCGACTACGACCTGGACGGTGACCTGGATATCTACCTGCTGAACCATTCGGTACATACCTCCCGAAGTTACGGAATGGCGGCCCTGCGTGAACAGTATGACGAAAGGGCCGGGGACCGGCTGTTCCGTAGCAACCTCTCTGAAGGGGAGCGCCATTTTACGGATGTAACCCGTGAGGCCCGGATCTTCAGCAGTCAGATCGGGTACGGGCTCGGGGTCAGTGCATCCGACATCAACAATGACGGATTCCCCGATCTCTATGTTTCCAACGATTTTCATGAAAATGATTACCTCTACCTTAATAACGGTGACGGTACCTTCACTGAAGGATTAACCCGGATGATGCAACATACCAGCCGATCCTCCATGGGGAATGATGTGGCAGATATCAACAACGACGGTCTCCACGATGTAGTAGTGCTCGACATGCTGCCGGATCAGGAGCAGATCCTGAAACAGTCAGGCGGAGAAGACGATTATGAACTGTTTCAGATCAAATTGGGGTACGGATATGCCCACCAGTTTGTCCGGAACACGCTGCAGCTCAATCTGGGGGGAGGTTCCTTCAGTGAGATCGGCCGGTATGCAGGGATCCATGCCACCGACTGGAGCTGGGCACCCCTGCTGTGTGACCTGGACAACGACGGCTGGAAGGATCTTTTCATTACCAACGGTATCTACCGCAGGGCCAACGATCTCGATTATGTGGATTTCCTCACCGGGGGGATCTGGGATTTTCCCTTCCAGGACAACCGTTCACTTTCCGATAAAGAGCTCTATGACAAAATGCCGCTCTACCCTCATGTGAATTTCCTGTACAGGAACAATAGGGACCTTACTTTTACCAACATGGCCGCCCCCTGGGGTATGCGGAACCGGACCTACTCCAACGGCTCGGCTTATGCCGACCTGGACAATGACGGGGACCTGGACCTGGTGGCCAACAACATCAACGAACCGGCATCTGTTTGGGAAAACCGCACTACCGAGATGACGGGAAACCACTATCTCTCTGTGAGGCCGAAAGGAAATGAATTGAATCCCAACGCCGTGGGTACGCGGGTGACCATCCACTCCGGAGGCCGGCAGCAAATGGCCGAACTTTTCACCACCCGGGGTTTCATGTCATCCACCCCCCATGTGTTGCATTTCGGGTTGGGAGCGGACACACGGATCGATTCCATGGAGGTCCGGTGGCCCGACGGGTCCCATGCTTGCTACAGGGGACTGGAAGCTGACCAGCACTTTGAGATCGTGCAGGGGGAAACCTCTTCCGGCATCAAAGGGCAGGTAACGCAGCGGTCTCCCCTGTTCTTTTCGCCTGCCGGTCTGGCCGGACTCGACCACCTGCATCGTGAAGACCGGTATACGGACCTGGAACGGGAATATCTGATCCCCCATTCCCTGGCGGCGGAAGGACCTGCCATGGCTGTGGGGGATATGAACGGTGATGGCAGCGAGGACCTTTTTATCGGAGGGGCTGCCGGACAGCCTGCGGTACTCCTGCTCCAGCAGCGGGGGGGAACTTTTATGAAACCTGTGGTTGAGCTCTTCAACCATGATCGCCCGACAGAGGATGTGGATGCGGCCCTCTTTGATGCGGACGGGGATGGTGACCTGGATCTCTATGTAGTGCGGGGAGGGAACGAATATCCTGAGGGAGACCCCATGCTGGCCGACCGTCTGATGATCAATGATGGCCGGGGGATCTTTTCCCGAAGCGGGACAGGTTCCATCCCCTACATGGCCTCGAACGGTTCCTGCGTCAGACCGTGCGATTTTGACAATGATGGAGACACCGATCTGTTTGTCGGATCCCGCTCCGTTCCCGGGGTGTATGGTATTCCCCCCGATCAGTACCTGCTGCAAAACGACGGAACGGGGAAATTTACCCATGTGGTTGAGGAGAGGATACCCGGACTGAAGGGGATGGGAATGGTGACCGATGCCTGCTGGGTGGATGATGACAGGGACGGCGATCACGACCTGGTCATTGTGGGAGAGTGGATGTCGGTGACCCTTTTGCGAAACCACGAAGGAAGCTTCACGAACGAAACTTCAGAGGCCGGACTGGAAGCCTTTTCAGGATGGTGGAGCTGTGTCGAAGCTGTGGATGTGGACGGAGACGGGGATATGGATCTGGTGGCGGGGAACCTTGGGTTAAATGCCATGCTGAAAGCATCACAGCAGGAGCCGGTGGAACTCTTCGTAAACGATTTTGATAACAACGGGATCCCCGAACCGGTCATCTGTGCCTACCGGGAAGGGACCAGCTATCCCATTGCCACCCTCGATGAACTGGAACGCCAGATGCCGGGACTAAAACAGCGGTTCGAAAGTTATGCTTCGTTCGGGGGGCAAACAGCCCGGGATATATTCGGATCCGAATTGATGGAATCCTCCCATTACGGAAGTGCCCGGTTTTTCAGCAGTGCACTTTTCCTGAACAACGGGGATGGTACCTACTCCATATCGGAGCTTCCTGCCATGGCGCAGTTTTCCCCGGTCCGTGGCGTGGTTTCCGGGGACCTGGACCGGGACGGGGACCCGGACCTGGTACTTGCAGGAAACAATTTCCACGTGAGGCCCTCCATCGGCCGCTACGATGCCAGCTACGGATTATGTTTGCTTGGGGACGGGCTGGGAAACTTTGAATCAATGCTACCCGTTGAAAGCGGGTTGAAAATTGAAGGGGATGCCAGAAGGCTCAGGTGGATAGAGATTGAGAGTGTGCCCTGCCTGGTGGCACCGGTTAACAACGGGAAACTACAAATCTTCAGGCCCGGATCATGACGAAGCGACACCATCTCCATCCTTCTTCAGAAGGTAAACCACATGTGAGGAGCGGTTGAAAGTCCCCTTCACAAATCCGTTGATCTGAATCTTTTCGTGAACCAGGCCTGACTTGTGGAACAGGTCGGACCATTGGTTGATGCTCCTGAAACCGAAAGGAAAATCCATATCGGGAACACCCACGGTGAGCGAGTTGGCCAGCAGATCGATCAGGACCAACGCATGTTGTTGCTGCTGTCGATCCAGTGCCAGGTATGCTGCGTAAAGCGGTTGTTCCTGTATCAAATGCTTCACCTGGTCCTGATAATGCCGGTCGGCAGCGATCTCCTCCTGAGGCAGGATCACATCTTCTTCCACAAGCAGCCTCCCCCCGGGGTGGAGTGATTCCCTCACATTGCTCAGAAAGTATACCAGGGATGCATCGGTACTTCCCACATGATGAAGTACCGCCATCGATGTGGCAAAATGGAATTTCCCGGGCCTGATACCTTCCGGTTTTGCGAAATTGAAAACCCTGAAATCAATCTTTTCCCTCACTGCTTCGCTCCGCCAGTCCATCACATCAATGCCAGTGTATGAACGAAACTTCCCATGGTGCTCTTTCAGGTAGCATACCAGGTCCCCGCCCCCGCATCCGATATCTGCATAGTCTCCCTCCCCGAGAAACGGGATCAGCTGGTTTAGCTTCACTTCAAGCTTGCGATGGTGCCTGTAATGGTCATACGCTTCATTGAACTCCCTGAACCAGAATTCCGGTCTGGGATCATGGCCCCTCGACATCCGGTGAAGCAATGGAGGCAGAGCAGCAGGCTGGTCTCCTATGCGTTCTATTTCATTAAAAAAGACCGTACAAAGTTGCCTGGTCCGGTCCCGGATGTTATCGGGATCGAGTGAGGCAGCACGGGGATGGTGTTCCAGGATCGCTTCGGCATAGTGCCCTGTCATCATCCTGAAGACCAGCATGCGGGCCTTGCTGTCTGCAAAAGCGGTAAGAAACTGTTCTGCCTCTGTTGGTCTCATACCTGCGGTTCCTGCCGGTTATGGTTGTACCGTCTCCTGGATGGCCACACCCACATAGGAATCGGCGGTTCCGTAGTAGAGGAACCACCTGGAGTCGTACCAGACCAGCCCTTCGGCAAAGGTGGTTCCTGACTGGTACTGACCGGTCACTTCATGGGGAAGGGTGGGTTGAAGCAGGCAGCTGTCGGATCTGTAAATCACCTTTTCCAGGTTGATCGTATCGAAAACGAGCATTCCCACCGAATAGGTTCCCCGGGGCAGGCCGGGATCCGCATCATCCGTCTCAGCATTCTTGCCATTATAGAGCAGGATGATGCCCCGGTCTGTTTTGAGTGCGGGCGGACCACACTCGGTCAGATGGCTGTCGAATTTGTGTATCCGTGGTTGCACGGCAGCTTTCAATTCCCCCTCTTCATCCAGCAGGGGGTACCAGTCATACAGGTTCTCCGACCATGCCAGGTTAATGAAATTCTCTCCCCAGTACATCCAGTACTTGCCATGTATCCTGGCAAGCACCTGTCTTCCCTCTTCCATGGTGGTCACCATGGAACCTGATTTGGACCAGTGATCGAGGAACCTGCCCCCGTGTGCCACAGCGAAGGCGGGTCCCTTCTTTTCCCAGTGAAACAGGTCCTCGGAGAATGCAATACTGAGCCTGGCCACATCCTGGTTCCACGAAGTATATGCCATTACATAGCGTCCATCGCTGGTTTGGGCTACCCTTGGATCCTCGCATCCTCCCGGGTAATCGTATGTGAGAAATTGCCCGCTGTCCGGATAGAGCACCGGCTCCGGGTGTTTGGTAAAGTGGATACCGTCTTCGCTCCAGGCCAGCCCAATTCTGGAGGTACGTCCCCCCAGGATCGCTTCCGGATTATCCTCGCACCGGAGCAACAGGTAGATGCGGTTATCCTTCACAACAGCACCAGGGTTGAATACATCCGCCTGCTGCCACCTTACCAGCTCCCCGGTAACCGGACACTGAAAAGTGAAGGAGGAATCGGCACCGATCACAGGATTCTCGGCCGGTTTGTAAAAAGAGTGAAACTCCCACTCAGGGGACTTCTCCAGGTCACATCCGAAAAGGATGAGCAACACGAGCGGCAGGAATTTTCTTTTCATGAGATCGGTTTTTATGGGTTCACCGCAAGCTGGCGGGGTATTGCTTTTTTCGACAGAGACATCAACGCCATATGTTTTTAAGTTGATGGAGCGTTCCTTCTGCCAGGCGGATGGGACCATTTTCAGCATAAAGGAACAGCTGGTCATAGGGAGTGGAAGGAAAGAAGAGCTCTGTCATCACGCACCTTCCTTCATTGATAAAGATTTCAATGGAGGAGCGATCGATGAATACACGCAGACGGAATTTCCCGGACAGAGGTGGCGGCAACGGAGCAGAGTGGATTCCGGGAAACTCGGGGGAGAAAGCGTCCTGACCGGATGCAGTGCGATCCACGGTTACCATCTTTTTTGCCGGTTCAAGGCTCACTTTCAGGGTATCCTGCCGGTTGCAGAGGATCATCCCGAATTCGCCGGGAATACCTCCCTGTGGAGGCTCAAACAGCATCTCAATCTCCAGGAGGGATTCCCCGGCTTCATCGGGTGCGACTATTTCTGTTTTTCCACCCAACTCCCCCGGTTCCAGGGAACGGGAGTTCTTCCTGAGGAGCATGGTTTCCCTTACAGGAGCTGATTGCAACCGGTACTCCCCCCCTTTTTCGTAAAGCATCATTTCCCTGGGCAGCGTCATGGCATTCCTCCATCGCTCAGTGGGTACCTGGTTGGCATATTGCCAGTTGCTCATCCAGCCTATGAAAATCCTTCTTCCGTCCGAAGCAGGGATATCCGACCAGGTCACCCCGGCATAGTTGTCCTTTCCGTAATCGATCCAACGGGGTGTTCCGGTGTCATCATCAGGGATGAATCTCTTCCCGTCGAAGGATCCTGTGAAATACTGAGTGGCGGAGCCACCGTTGGGACCTCCGGGGTTGATGCTTACCAGAAGGATCCACCTGGTATTCCCATTGACCTTCAGCGGAAAGAGATCTGGGCATTCCCAGACCCCTCCGTGGGCCCCCATATCCTCCCCGAACTCACTTTCGTAGTCCCAGTGGATCAGGTCCGGCGAGGAATAGAACATCACGCGGTCATAGGCTGCAAGGGTCATGATCCATCGCTTCTCCGGTTCGTACCAGATGACCTTTGGATCCCTGAAATCGCGTCTGCCCGGATTGCTGATCACCGGATTCCCCGGGTATTTGGTCCAGCTCCTTCCGCGATCCCTGCTGCAGGCAATGCTCTGGTATTGGAATTGATCAGATCCGGCCATGTCAAGGTCATGGTTGTGATGTGTAAAAATGGCGATCATGGGGGGATGTTCCGCTGTACCGAGACCCGAACTGTTGCTCAGGTCGATCACGGCACTTCCCGAAAAAATATATCCCAGGCTGTCTGGATAGAGGGCAATGGGCAGGTGTTCCCAGTGGATCAGGTCGCTGCTTACCGCATGTCCCCAATGCATGGGGCCCCAGGTATTCCCTTCCGGGTAGTGCTGGTAGAAAAGGTGGTATTCCCCTTCGAAATAGACCATCCCGTTGGGATCGTTCATCCACATGGAGTCAGGTGAGAAATGAAATGCCGGGCGGTGGGGTTCATTGTAAGGTTGAATGCCACGGTTTTCCTGTTCCGGCGGTCCGGTGGTACAGGAAGAGATCCCCCATGAGAGCATTGCGATCAGGGACAAGGTTCTGAAAAAATGATGCATGGCTTCAGTCTTCAATGTGGTTGCTCAAACAATCTTCCAGATTTCCCGGGGTGTGTATTCGGGGGTTCCCCCCGGCCTGGAGGCTACAAAAGCACCCGTCCGGCATGCAAAATCCAGAGATTCACGGGGCCCGGCACCGGTGAGGGTAGAGGAGATATAACCTGCCAGAAAGGCATCGCCTGCTCCTACCGTATCAGCCACCTGAACTTTGAACCCGCTGTGATCGATAAATTCCGATCCGTCGTAGGTGATTGCTCCCGCATTTCCCCTGGTCACTACCACAGCCTGGAGCTGGTACCTGCTGGCCAGCCATTCCATCAGTGTCCGTTCACCGGAAGCGGACCGGCGCTCCCAACCGGCAATGGCATGGAGTTCCTCCTTATTCAGTTTGGCGATATCGGCCTTGTGTAACAGATCACGGACCACCGGTTCAATCGTATACGGGGGCCTCAGGTTTACATCGATCAATTTCAGGGCAGGTCCTTCGAGTGCAGTGTGAATGGCATCGCGTGAAATGGTTTCCCTGGAGGCCAGCGTTCCGAATACGATCAGGTCCGCATTCCAGATAAATTGCTTCAATTCGGGATGCATGCCCAGCCGGTCCCATGCCACCGGTTGACGGATCTCATACCGGGCATTGTTTTCTTCATCCAGGGTGATCAGCACTTCACTGGTGGGTAACTCAGGATCGACCTGTATCTGTGAGGTTCCCACCCCTGCCTGTTCCATGAACCGGATCAGCTCATCTCCGCTGGCGTCCCTGCCCACCCTGCTGACCATCGCCACCCGGTGCCCGAGCCGGGCCAGATGGATGGCCACATTCATGGGGGCTCCCCCGGGGGTCCGTTCCTTTTCCTGAACGTCCCACAACACTTCTCCGATACATGCTATCAGCGGTTCCGATTTGTTCATCATGGAGAAAAAGGAAAGGTGCCCAGGACCTGGTCCATCACACGGCTGGTTACTGCTGCGGTTTCACCGGTGGATGGGCAGCTTCCATGGCCCCTCATCTCATGGACAATGGTCTGTATCAGCGGCATCTGGATGTGTTCCGGCTGAACAATATCAAAGCTCTCCCTGCTGGTTTCTCGAATCAGGGTGACGGGTGCGAAGCTGAATATGGAAAACTTCAGCCTCCCCTTGTCTCCGGCCACCTCCACCAGGTCCCGTTTAAAAGGATCCGGCGTGACGAAATTCCAGCTTCCCGAGACCAGCAGGTTTCCCGGAAGCTTCAGAATAACACTCAGGGTATCTTCCGGATCGTACAGTCCCCCTCTGTTGGCTGCATATCCTTTTACCTCCAGCGGATCTCCGAAAAAATAGAAGAGCAGATCAAGGGCATGGCAGCCTACATCGTGGAAGTATCCTCCTCCTGAAATTTCCGGGATTACATGCCAGGGAGGATCCTTCCGGTCGCGGTCCTTCTCACGGGCCGGAAAATGCTGCTGCACATTTACGTACAAGAGTTTACCGAGCACTCCCGAATCGATCACCTCCTTGACCTTTCCGAAATAATCCAGGGCCCTGCGGTAATAGGCCACGTAAACCGGGATCCCCCTTTTGGCCGCAGCCTCATTGATCAGGTGGCACTCCTCCCATGTACGTGCCATGGGCTTTTCAATATAGACCGGTTTCCCCACACGGATCGATTCCAGCGCATACTCCATGTGCGATCCCGGGGGAGTGGCAATGTAGACAATGTGCACCTCCGGATCCCGGATTACGTCAAATGGATCTTTGTGCCACGTCGGCACTCCGTAATTTCGGGAGTATTCCTGTGCACGTTCAGGGGTTCTGTTACCCACCGCCACCAGCCGCGATCCCTGGATCTTATTAAACGAGGGAGCGCTTTTCTTTTCGGTCACATTCCCGCAACCGATCATCCCCCATTGAATATTCAGATCAGTCATCTTGAACGAATATAAGAGTTTTGCTCCATAAACATATCATGAGCAATTCAGATACTTTCTGATGCATCTTTTTTATCCAATAGCCAGATCAAAGATTGGTATATCAGTTTTTTCACATGGGGGTTCTCAAATGCATGATGATCGTGCCCAAAAAGCAGATATACGGAACTGGAGTTTTTATAATCCTTTGTCCAGCCTACCACAGGAGTACAATCGGGGTGCGCTGTTTTCAGCAATGGAGTAATTCCTTCTTCCATCTGAAGCCGGGTGTATCCCTCATCGAGAATCTCAAAATCAGAAATTCCCCTTGTCACAGGATGTTTTTGGTCCAGAACCTCTACCGATAGTTTAAGATCGTGTTCATAATCTGAAATATAAGCAGTATCGGTATGATACCCAGCCAATACATACCTGCCCCCTACCATTTGCCGGTAACCTTCCCAACTTTGGAACGAACAAATGGAGTGATGCAGGAAAAGCATGGGGGTTCCCTTTTCGCTCAACTGGATGTACATTACTGAATCTTCCGGTGGCAGATCCGGGTAATAATGATAATGTACAATCAGGTCAATATCCTCTGTCCCATCTGAACAAAGCATTTCGAAGGCCTCAAAATAAGACATGGTATCAAATTCGAAACCATTCATCGATTTGAACATATCCATAAATGCAAGCGTGTCATAGGCGTGTCCACCCAACAGGATAAGAACCTTTTGTGAACTTTCACATCCGGAGAATTGAACAAAGAAGAGAACTGAGATCAGGAAGTATAAGAACTGTTTCATTGGAAATTTCCTTTCATCTGTCGATTATATATTCGGGTTCTAAACAAAATAAAGCATTTTCAGAGACTTGGTCATGAATGGGGGTGGTTTTGTAAAGTTCTTTAGAAAATAACACAATCCATGAACTCGGATTGTTTGTATCCCTTATAACCTGGGAGGTATTTCGGAATTTATTATCTTATACAATCTTTCTTAATAGCTCTGTTATGAAATTAAATAGTATGTTAATGAATGGGTGGTTTATCTCCCTCCTGTTCATGGCTTTTACCGTGGGTTTATTCGCGCAATCACCTCAAGGAGAATCGGTTGCACATATCGTCATTAACACCGATCTTGGATCGGAAGTCATCAGCCGGCACATATACGGCCATTTCTCCGAACACCTGGGAAGGTGTATTTATGGCGGTTACTGGGTGGGGGAAGATGCCGATATTCAGAATACCAGGGGGATTCGCAACGATGTGGTGGATGCGCTGAAGGTTTCAGGCATCCCCAACCTGAGGTGGCCGGGTGGATGCTTTGCCGATGAATACCACTGGATGGATGGAATCGGTCCGAGAGACCAGCGGCCGAAAATGGTCAACACCCACTGGGGTGGAGTTACCGAGGATAACAGTTTCGGAACCCATGAATTTCTCGATCTCTGCGAACAACTGGGCACCGAACCCTATATCTGCGGGAATGTGGGAAGCGGGACCGTGGAAGAGATGTCCGACTGGGTTGAATACGTCAATTTTGACGGGATAAGCCCGATGGCCGACCTTCGTCGTGTGCATGGAAGGGATCACTCCTGGGGTGTCAAATACTGGGGTGTGGGAAATGAGAACTGGGGTTGCGGAGGAAATATGCGTCCGGAGTTTTATGCCGACCAGTACCGACGATACGCTACCTATTGCAGGAATTACGGCGAGAACAGGTTGAGGAAGATAGCTGGCGGCGCCAGCAGCAGCGATTTCAACTGGACGGAAGTGATGATGCAGGAGATTCCCCACCATATGATGTGGGGGTTGTCTCTCCACCATTACATGACAAATTGGAGGGACAAGGGATCAGCTACCGAGTTTGATGAGGATGAATATTTCAGGACCATGGAGTATGCGATAAATTTCGGAAAGATGCTGGACGGACACATCCGGGTCATGGACCAGTATGATCCCAGGGGCCGGGTGGCACTTGTGGTGGATGAATGGGGTACCTGGTGGGATGTGGAACCGGGGACCAATCCGGGATTCCTTTACCAGCAGAACACCATGCGCGACGCTTTTGTGGCAGCAGTATCACTCAACCACTTCAACGAGCGTTGCAGGCGGATCAAGATGGCCAACATTGCTCAGACCGTGAATGTTTTACAGGCGATGATCCTTACCGAAGAGGAGAAGATGATCCTCACTCCAACCTACCATGTGTTCGAAATGTACAAGGTGCACCACGATGCGATACTTCTGCCTTTGAACTTTGAGTCCCCGCTGAACTATACCTTTGGGGATCAGTCTATTCCGGCTGTCAGCATATCGGCCTCGAAGGATGCGGATGGTAAAGTACATGTATCCCTCGTGAATGTCCATCCCGGGGAGGAAGCAGAAATCTCCGTGGAGCTGCGCGGCATGGATGCAGAACAGGTGTCAGGAGGAATATTGACTGGCGATGAGCTGAATGCGCATAACACCTTTGAAGCGCCAGACCAGGTCAGGCCGGAAACCATGAAAGGAATCAAGCTCAGCAAGGGAATATTGGAATTGATACTCCCGGCCCGTTCCATTGTGGTCCTGGAGGTGGAATAGCCACTCCCGTAGGAGGAAGGTGGTACCTGCCGGAATAACGGGATGCATCAGGGATCCCGAGTGCTCACTAATGGAATTCGATCGGGACCAGGCGAACCGGCCCTTCCAGTCCGGAGGATTGTACTTCCCAGGAAGAAGCATCGAAAGGCTCGTAGGCGATATTCACAAAATTGATATCATGAAATATCCTCCAGGGTTGTCCCGCCCTGTCCATCGCCCTGATGCGGTTGGCCATCAGGTTGGCCACTTCAATCTCCAGCTTGTTCTCCCCCTCTTTCAGATAAGCTCCGACCCGTCTCTCATAAGGGATGCTCCAGAAAATGCCCAGGTCGGTCCCGTTCAAAAGGACCCTGGCGCTCTCATACACCTTGCCCAGCTCCAGGATATACTCTCTGCCAGGCACAGGAGACCATGTAAAAGTCACTTCATAGGTAGCCGACCCGGAGAAGAGGCTCATGGAGCTGTCGGTTAAATTTGACCAGGGGACCGGCTCCGGGAACTCCACCGGTTGTGGCAGGTATGGGCCTCCGGATACAAATCTGAGGCTCCATGTCCCTTCGATGGGAACGGGATCGAATCGCTGCTTTTCATATGGCCAGCCTGGTGATCTGTGGGATTTGCGGTCGCTGCATTTCAGGAAGAGGGAGCGTCCGGGCTGAAGTTGAATTTTGACCTTCTGCATTCCGCTTCCCTTTTCAATCCGGGCCTCACCAAAAGTGCCATCCTGCGGATCCATGATCAGCACATGCTTTCCTCCATATTGAAGGGGAACCACAGTATCTATGGTGTTGGCAGTGTGATTGACAAGGTAATAGAGATGTCCGTCACCGGTGGTACGGCGTGTGAATTTAAGCCCCGACCGGGTGATCGATTCCCCTTCGATCCCTGCATAGCCAAGCGCCTGTGACAGTTCGGCGGTGTGCAGAATTTCCCCTTTTCCCGTGCCATATTCGCGGATTCCGAAACCCGCGTCGGTAAACTTCATGGAAGATAGCATCCGGTGAAGCTCATCCCTTCGGTTCTCAAGGTCATGAAACCCGGGAACATCCTCAGGGAGCTCCTCAAAGATAACCAGGGCCCCGCCCCGTGCCAGGTCGAGGATCTTCTGCAGCGTTCTCACAGGGATGAACCTGCACCTGGGAACCACCAGTACGCGGTGCCGAACCTGTCCGTCGGCCGAGTGAAGCCTCCCTTCTTCTGCCTGAACATCTTGCAGCAGATCATCTGAAATGAAATCATAACTGTATCCCTGTTGAACCATTGCTTCCACCCCCGGATAGACCAGCCATTCCTGGATGTTATGGACTGAAAGCTGCATCTCCATGCCCTCAGGCCGGTGCCAGAGATCATAGATGGGCCAGTAGACCAGGACCTCGTTATCTGACTGTCCGGATTGAAGCAGGGACTGGCAGCGCGTGATATAGGAGTTCAGTCCGGAGATGTGGGACCAGTTTGAATTGGTGGGCCCGAAATGGACTGAAGCGTAAAAGAGCCAGCCCGGCCAACGTGCCTCCCTGGGGGAATAGGGCGTGCCGTGGAAGAAAACATGGTTGATGCCTGCCAGAAAGGCTTCCTCTACCTCCGGCTTGCACTGTGAGAGGGCCACTTTGAAATGTTCACCCACCCAGGTAAAGGTTTCGTTGGATATGAGGGTCTTATGGGTGAGATGTGCGGCGGAGGTTGCCAGCTTCAGCATCATCGGATTGGGCTCCACATTGCGGGTATCATCGTCATTGGCTCTTAACCCCGGAATATTGAAATTCCGGTGCCCGAAGATCTCGCACTCCGGGATATCAACCGCCGCATACAGATCGATCAGGTTTCCTGGGGACCCGTGTGCCTGGTTCCGGGTAAGGGCGCCCCAGGAGTGGCTCCATCGGGTCCAGGGCCTGGTGAAATTCTCAAGCAGCATTTCAGACAGGGTTTCCCGGTAATCAGATTTCAGTCTGGCCAGTGTCTCCCCGTCAACCTGGTCTCGGGAACTACCGGTGAACGCGAGGAGGTGTTCCCTGAGATCGTAACCGCGAAGTTCCCTGAACCTGTTTAAGAATCCAGGCGTCCACGAGGCATTGTAAACCTCATAACTGTCATTGAAAAAGGAGCGGATCCCCATCCCGCTATCAAAAACCTGCTGAAACCTGGAAAGATATGTATCCAGCGCATGATTGGAAAAATGATCCATGCTGAACCCCTCTCCCCCGGGAGCAGCCCTTTTCACCTGTTGGCCAGTCTTTCCACAGAAGGCAGCCACAAGATGCCATGTATCATTGCCGGGATCCCAGTCAAGTCTACCGTCGGGAGTTACCCTGGAAGTCAGATTAACGGGATTACCCCCCGAAGGCCAGGCCATCAGCGCTTCCAGTGTTGCACCCAGGGTGACCTGGGCGGAATCCTTTGGCACGATCTTTACCGGAAGGTCTGCCGGATCCTTGATTACAAAATGGTGAAAAAGTAATCTGGCCGCAGCCTCTTCAGTGGATATCTGGGGCCCCCCAAACGGCCAGCCGGTCCCCAGGTTCATGTCCACTCCCAGGCCTCTCCGTGTGGCTGAATCCAGTGTAATACGCAACATTTCCATCCATTCCCGGGAGAGAAAGTCGATGGTTTGGCTTTCCCTTCCCACAACGCCGTAGATGGGTGTGATTTCCACCCCTCCGAATCCTGCTGCAGCGTATTGCTCCAGCTGCCATCCGATGTTCCGGGCATCCACATCGGACCCGAACCACCACCAGCGGGTCCACGGTTTGTGAACCGAAGTGATCTCGGGCCACGGATCGCCTGCACTCCTACCAGTGGACTGTTCGGCTTCCCGGAAACAGGACCCCGTAGCCTGCATCAGGATCAGTGTAATGACAACCGGTTTGAACTGCAATCCCATGAGAAATCAGGTTAACAAAGGTTGTTTCATCCGATAATGTCCACCCTCCGTCCGAATGGGGATATGGCAAAGCTGGCCAGCTTGAAGTGCTGTAAACCCCAGGGGATCCCGATGATGGAAATGAATAGCAGAAATCCGAACACCACATGTGTGAGGGCAATCCACAGTCCGGCAATGAAAAACCAGATGATATTCAGCAGGGTGAACAGGCAACCGGGCAAGGATCCCTTCTGAACCTCAAAGGTACGCCCGAATGGCCAGAGGCACAGGGATCCGATCTTGATCAGTTGAAAACCGAAAGGAATCCCGATGATTGTGGCCATCATTATCAAGCCGCCAAGAAAATAGCCTATGGCAGTGGCCAGGCCTCCGAACAACAGCCAGATCAGGTTCCCAACGAAGTTCAACGGCGCGCTAACCGGCCGAAGCGACCAGCAGGTTTCTGAGGTTGGCGATCAGCTCAAAGGTACGCTTCAGTTCCTCATTGGCCGATATTTCGCTTACGGGGGCAAGCGAGAGGGTGGGCTTTACTTTCTGAAGTTCCAGTGAAAGCTCCCTCAACCTGTCAAAAGTGGTAAGCACAACCACTCCCTCCAGTTGATCCTGCTGTTTCACAAACGCATCGTAAAGGATGCTTGTGGAAGGATCCAGCTGGTTCAGATATATGACCAGCAGTTCACGGATATCACTCTCCTGCTCACTGGTCAGTTCCTGGTTGCTCATTTTTTGCTTCAGCAGGTTACTGGTAATGTAGACCTTCTCGATGAATGAGCCCGTAAGAAAAGCTGTATGAATAAAGACCGTTTCCTCCTCTGTTGAATAGTTTTCGCTGTCAACAAGAAGGTTATTGAAGAGTTTGGTAATGGTGTCCCTTCGCATCACGGTGCCTTCCATCTGTTGAATGGTAAAAGAACCGAATTCCGATTCCACTCCGATATACTTTGCAAGCTCCTGGGCAGCCTGAAAGGTGAGGTACATGACCTCTTCATTCTCGCCATAGAAGTGGTAGATCACATCGGTCATGTAGATACCCAGATTGGCAGCGCCAATGGGATAAGAGACTTTGTAACTGTGCGCGTTGTATGGATCGTTGGTAAGAACATCATAATATTCCGCATTGACCATGTCCAGGATATTGAATATCTGGTCGACACGGGACAAATTGGGATCGATGGCTTCGGCTGCCTTGATATAGGCTTCCAGGTCAAAAGATTCAGAGGTGGTATCCTCCTTTTTCGTATTGCTTCCACAGGAAGCCATCAGAACCATGGATAAAACAACTCCGATGGTGATTTTTAATTGCTTCATTTTCAGGGTTCATTAAGTTATTCAGTAATAGGTAACGAATATAGGAAATAATTGTTTACGAAAAAAAGAAAAGCTGCCCAGGCGGACAGCTTTTCAAGCCCTAAATCTAACCCTATTGTTAACCTAAATGTGGAGGTAAAGTTCTGTTAAATGTTTCACAAAAAATATGAGAAAACTCATATTATGACAAAAAATATTTTAAAGTTTTTTGTGGATATTCTCGGTGACCACATGTCCGTCGAACAGCTGGATGATCCGGTGTGCTTTTTCCGCATCACTGGGTGAGTGGGTTACCATGACAATGGTGGTACCGTCCTCATTCAGTTCTGTGAGCAGCGCCATCACCTCTGCCCCGTTGGCCGAATCGAGGTTACCAGTGGGCTCATCCGCAAGGATCAGTTTGGGATTGGTCACCACGGCCCGTGCTATGGCTACCCTTTGCTGCTGACCCCCGGATAACTGCTGGGGGAAGTGGTTCTTCCGGTGGCTGATCTTCATCCGCTCCATGACCACCTCGACTTTCTTCTTCCGTTCCGAACCGCTCATCTTGAGGTAGAGCAGAGGCAGTTCAATGTTTTCGTAAACGGTCAGTTCGTCGATCAGGTTAAAACTCTGGAACACAAATCCGATGTTCCCTTTGCGAAGGTTGGTCCTACCTTTTTCTTTCAGGTTGGCTACTTCCGTATCATTGAAAACATAGGATCCCCCGGAAGGATTATCCAGCAGGCCCAGGATATTGAGCAGGGTCGATTTGCCACATCCGGATGGTCCCATGACAGCAACAAATTCGCCATCTTTTACCTCGATATTCACATTGTTCAGGGCGGTAGTTTCGACTTCGTCGGTGCGAAATACTTTTACCAGGTCAACAGTCTTAATCATTATTTTGGGTTTTTAGAAATGATGGAACAGAGAAAACAATCATAATGCCAAAATAGGTAAAATTCAGATATAGAGTGAAATAATTTAATTTCTTTGAAGCATAAAGTGTTCACTTTTGAGACGTATGTGTACGTTTTCGAACATACCGTACACCTGAGAATAAGACGATTGAAAAGGAAAATTGTTACAATGGGCCTCAATGCCGGTTCCAGGCATGACCGAATATGATATAAAAACCCCAGCTATCGGGCCCTCCTGCAAAATCTGCACCTGTATACATGTGAAGCAGCCGGGCAATCTTGTAGCGAAAGCCTGCACCGTAATTGTATACCCAACTGTAATCACCAAAATCATTAGCTGGATTAAATGCCTTGGCCACTCCCCCAAATGCGGTCAGGGATCATCGTTTCGTAAGATCGAACCGTTCCTCCGTTTCCAGGGTAAGGGTGTAAAAATCCTGGTAACGCATGGCCGGAATCCCGCGTAAATTCTCATAGGGTTTGGCAAAGAAGGGTATGTCTCCCCAGCTGTTCTGAAATTCAGCCCGGAGTCCGGTAACGAGCCAGTGTTAGGGATTTGCATACCAGTTGCCATTGAACGAGCCCATGTGAAAGTTGAGGTCCCCCCCGAGCCATGTGGCAAAATAGGTATAGTCTCCTTTCAGGAAGAGGCCTTGATTCGGCGTAAATATATGGTCACGGTAGTCCAGGAACAACACGGGGCCGGCACCTCCCAACCTTTTTTTGATTTCCCACGGATCCACCCCGGGTATATCCAGGATACGCTCGAAAGTGACCTTGGTGGTGGCAATCTGGTACCGTGCTCCACCAAACAGTTTGATCTTTCCCAGTCGGAAGGCGACCTGCTGTAGAAAGTAAAATGTTTCAAGATTGAGATTGAACTCGCGGGATAATTGGGGAGGATAATAGGTGAGGTTCACAGAGGGTTACATCGCTGCCCCCACATACCTGATCCGGTCATTTTTCCAGACCCCGGAGTGTCCGCCCCCAACGCCCCAGGTTCCGTTCCCGGTATTCAGCCCGCCTATGAAGGAGAGACTTGGAGGAACCGGATCTCCTCTTTTCAATGCCTCCAGATCCCGATGAATAAAAATGGGTCCACCTGCTACTCCATATCCCACAGCCGGTTCGGTCACAGGTATGGCAAAAGGCAGGAAGCCATTTACGCTTGCCAGGAAATAACTCAGGTCAACTGCACCGTCCAGGGAATCCATCAGGGGAATTTTCAGCTTTTCCAGCCCGCAAACAGGAACCAGATCGACAATGAATCCAAAGAGTACAATGAAAACGATCGCAGGGATATGTTTCCTCTGTAATTCGGTCAACGGTTTGCAGCCTACCTTACATGAAGGTAAGCATAATATCTCTTACACCGCAAATTAAATGAAAGAGCACCCGATCCTTCGATACACAGCTGGCAGGAGGGGGCAGGAACTAATCCACAATGCGCACCACGATCTCCTCTGCGATATGCAGGGCGGTGGTGAGTGTTTCCAGATCGTCAAACAAATCGCCATTGGCTCCAGAGTGGTGGCTTCGTCCGATGACCTTCAAACTGTACTCCGGCTGAGGATTGATGAGATCCACCTCAGCGGCATACACCACCGCTGGCTGGCACGAGGTCTTATATTCCTCGTCCTCTGGAAATTTATTGTTGGTCCAGTACTCATTCCAGTCCCAGGTCTGGTTGATCTCGAAAAGGATCCTGATCCGATCCGGTCCCTCTTCATCAAGCCGGGTATGCAGGATAAAACTAATTTCCGGGGTAGGCCCGGTATAGGCATCAGCGATGGGATTGGAAGGTGAGGGCATGTATAGGCCGTCCTCAGACTGGATTCCCCGCCTGTGGGCCCAGTATGGCAGTGCTGCAGGCCGGCGTATTTCACCCGGCATCCAGAAACCCCGGCTGGCATCCCCATGTTTAAAAACCCCCTTGCCAATGGATTCAGATACATAAAGGGTCTGAATGAAACGGCCATCAGCATCCTCGGCCCAGATGGCCATCAACGGGTGGTTGTGGCCTTCTCCCCTGATCATCTCAATCTCCAGCTTCGGCCCTGTTCCACGGGGGTTTGAGCTGATATGATCCGGGACCTCATCCGCTGGGATCCTGGAGGTGGTACATGCAATGGTCAGTGTAATAAGCATGAATAATGTCATTGTGTTCCTCATGATGCATCTCTTTTAGAACTCAATAATAACACCTATGGTGGGCAGCACAGTTCCGGCGGCAGAACTGATCTCCTTCATCTGGTAGCGCTGCTGCTCCACGGGATCATCAGGATTGATGATAATAGGGTTGCCTTCTGCGTCCAGTTCCTGTACAAGGAATGTGGTACTGGTGGACTGAAAGTTGTATACATTCTGCACATCCACATACAAATTAATGGTTATTCTCGAAAGAAACCACTCTTTATCGATCCTCAGGTCAAGCTGGTGAAATGGTTCGAACCTCAGCTGGTTGTATTGGTTGTAGTCCAGCGCAGGTACTTTGGTCACATCCCAGTATTGAACCAGCGAGGATGTATTATAGTCATAGGGAGTGTAGGGCTGTCCGCCCACGAACCTCCATTTGAATCCGACCTGCCAGTTCCCTTTGAATTTCCTGAAACCATAGATATTGAGCAGGTGAATGTTGTCCCAGGTAGTGGGGATCCATCCCAGGTCTGTCAGGCTCTCTTTCTCCGGCAGTGTTTCGCTTCTTACCAGCGTATAGGAGATGGTGAGATTGGTTCCGAAAAGGTCCCTGTTCCGGTAGAGGAATTCTGCTCCGAATGCACGCCCTTCTGCAATAGATTTTACAGGCTCACCTCCATACAGTCCGAAATCGGCTCCCTTGCTGGCAAGGGAGATGGAGTCTGTCAGAGAAAATGGATAGTTATTGTATTTTTTAAAGAATCCCTCCACGCTGAGTTTGGATTCGCTGTCGGGGAGCCATTCAATCCCTCCCACGATATGATCTGCCTGAATATAGGTAAGATCGGGCTTATTCACCATGATCCCTTCCGGGTCTTTGTACCCCATGGTGGTGTACGGGGGCAGCTGGTAAAACCTCCCTGTATTGAAGTTCAGGTACCATCCGGTCGTGAGTTGAAAAGAGGCCGATAAACGGGGTGAAAGCTGGTTCAGCAGGTTGGACATCTGATCGTTGTAATTGTTGGCATCCGCCCTCAGTCCGAAGGAGAGTACCAGCCTGTCCGAAAACAGCTCCTTACTGACCTGTCCGAATGCACCCCATTTGAACAGATCGAAGAAAGATTCATTGTTAAAGGTAACCGGCTCCCCGTTGATGAATGTCCTGTTGAAATTCTTTGCATAGAATTTGGCATATTCCAGGTTTGCCCCGTAATTGACCCGCAATCCGCCCCGGTAGCTGGATGTGTGCTCATACCGGAATTTGTTCTCAATCTCATCGGAATTATAGTCCAGTATTTTCAGATCGGGCTGCTGGATGTTGTCCTGGTACTTGGTGGCCTCATTGTAGAGGTAATTCCGGCTGAGTACCCAGGTATCGTACCCCTGTTTCCTGAAGTGTTTGTATACCGCTCCAATGGCATAGCTCCACTGAAAACTCTCTGGCAGGTAACCGAGGATATATTGTTGTTCTTCCGTTTCATTGGCCTCCAGGTTCAGGTTGTTGTTGTCATAGGAACCGATACTGATCAGGGATATCTCGTTTTTATCGTTGATCCGGGTCTTGACCTTGAACTGGTAATCGTTGTATTTAGGAAGGAAGGGGAGTTCCAGTAACTGAAACAGGAGTTGCAGGTAGGATCGCCTGTAAGAAAGGATGTAGGTGGTATTGTCGCCAATGGGTCCGTTTACGGTCAATGCCAGGTCCGAAGCTCCTATCGACCCGCGGAAATTGAACTTCTCCTTGTTCCCGTCTACCTGGTAGAGGTCGATGACCGAACTCAAGGCGTTGCTTTTGCTCGCGGGGAATGCCCCGGTGTAGAGATTAACCTCCCGAAGGAAATCTGCATTGATGATCCCTACCGGTCCGCCTGAGGCTCCCTGTGTGGCAAAATGGTTAATGTTGGGGATCTCTATTCCATCCAGGTAGAAGGTGTTCTCGCTTGGACCACCACCGCGCACGATCACATCGTTGCGCTGAGCAGGGGTGGAAGCCACACCGGGAAAGGATTGAATCACCTTTGAAATGTCCCGGTTGCCACCCGGACTCTTTTCAATTTCTTCAATGCTGATGCGCTGCAGCGAGACGGGACTTTCCTTTACTTTTCTGAAAGGGGATGCTCTGATCACCACCTCTTCCAGCTCAACATTGGCTTCTTCAAGCGGGATCTCAATGAATACTTTCTTGGCATTGGTCACCTGAATCGCTTCCGAAACATAGGTCTCATAACCCACCGAGGATACCCTTAACTCAATGTAACCGGGTTCTAGCCCGGTGAACAGGAAATTACCGTCCAGGTCACTGATCGATCCGATGGACGTACCGTAGATGGCTATGGTGGCAAACTCTACGGGTTCGTTATTCTTGGCATTATAGACCCTCCCTTCGATCACTCCCTGCTGGGCCATGCCGTGCATGGATAAAGCCAGGAGCAGGAGGCAGATTATGATGGTTTTTGGTCGAATCATTGCAATTGGGTTGTTGTTACTCTTCTAAACGCCACCGTTTAATATTTGTTCAATAATCTGACAGAATGTTTAAACATAAATTATCCGTGATCCCTTTAAAATCTGATTTTATCCCATTGATCCCATGCCAATCCTGGATATTTCTTAAAAAGATCAAGTTTTAGTTCATTGACCTGCTGCAACAATCTGTCGTAAGCGGGTCCCGTGGAACTGACGGGACGGTGACGCCTCATCCTTAGCAACGGCTCCAGTTCATGAATAATCTCCTGCGACCTTTCATGAATCAGTGCAGGTTTAAATCTTTCCCAAATGTACATGGTGGCCATATCATTGGTATGCAGGAGGTCGGGTCCGTAAAAGCGGTAATCCCTCAGTTCGTCCATGACGATTTCATAGGATGGGAAGTAGAAACAATGATCTGGGAAAGAGCTTTTCAGTGCCTCTGCGGCCAGCAATAACACCGATTTGCTGAGCTGGTTCCCGTGAGCTCCATCTTTCCAATGCCGTACAGGACTGACCGTCACCAGGATCCTGATTTCAGGGGATTGCCGGATCAGGGAATCAAGAAAGGGTTCATAAGCCTCTGTAACCTCCCGGGCCCTGAGTCGGAACCTGGTAAACTCCCCGGCAGGTATTTTGTGACAGTTGTTGACTACCCTCTGGGTGGACCGGTGCCGGTACACCCAGGCAGTCCCCCATGTAATGATCAGACAGGAGGCCTTTTCAAATAATTGCCTGGCCTCCAAGAATTTCTGATTGATGCCATGCAGCGCCAGTTCCTGTTCCGGATGCGAGAACCTGGTATAGTGGTCAAACGAAAACCATTGTCCGTTATGCTGATCCAGATCCCCGGCCGTGTAGGCCTCTTTCTCTCTCAGCGCCTTCATGCCCTGCAGTACCGAAAGCGGATTGTATGTGACCCCGAAGGGATTCATGCACACCGGGAACAGGTACTTTTCGAGGAACCTGCCTACTTCCTCCGTGAAACAGGACCCCATCATCAGGGTGGTGCTGCTGTGGTCCAGTTTGAAAGGGTACTCAGGTATTAGAACCTCTGTGATCAGTTTCATATAAGCTGTCAGATAACTTAGTCAGGAACCACGGTGACCATCACCCTTTTGTACCTCGATAGTGCGGGTGTGCCCTTATCCGTGACCTTCAGGACGAAATGAACGGTCTGAGCGCTCTCGACCTCCGGTGCCCTGATGGTATGCATGTTGTAAAGATTATCGGCATAAAATCCGAAGCTCACCAGGCCGTCATAACTGCCTGCTTCGGGATACTGGAACCACCAGTAGCTCAATCCGTCCCCGTCCGGATCGTAGGTTCCGTCAGCATCCAGTTTAAAGATCTCACCCGATTTTACGGAAAACGTGGAGGGGTGGTTGATGTTTGCCACCGGTGGGTGATTGGCCTGCTCGTAGGACATGACGCACCAATCCATCCGTGCAGCAAAATCGTACTGGAAATCCTCCCTCCATCTCCAGAGCGAGACATGATTACCGGAGTATTCCACACTGTCGGGGAGATAGGCCCGCCCTATGTAGTTGGGTATCCGTGGCCTGTAGGTATCCCCTGCATTGGTCCAGATGGGACGGGTTTCCACGATGCGGGAATCCCTCTCCCCGATACCAGGTGAGGGAGCTGCAGGATCCGGAATGTAGTATTCATACCGGCCTCCCCAGCCTCCGTAATCGGGATGATCGTCCCAGTAAGGATTGAGTCCGGTGGGGATCAGGGAGAGCCAGGAGGGGGTATCACCTTCCATACCGTAGGCCACATCGGGGTAGTGTGCACCCAGCGGCCCGTGTCCCTGCTGGATATTTTCGGTGAGCCAGCGGTTGCTGATCACCTCATTGTTGGCACCCGGGAACTCCCTGAGGATGGCCGACCAGGTAGAGGTGAAATAGTTGCCCGGACTCACCACATAGAACAGATCCGGAAACTCATTGCGCATCCAGGGTCCGGAATCATCCTGGTCCGAGATGGTGTAGACACGTAGTTTAGCTGTAAGCCTGGCTGCTTCTCGTGCATCCCTGGTCTCCCTGATCTTCCAAAGAGCCTGGGCCAGGGTATTTGAACCGCCCCAGACCGATACCCAGAGGGGTCGTTCATCCTCACTTTCCAGGACCTGTATGATCCAGTCAGACCCTTCCGAATCCCTGCCTTCTCCGACAGCCTCCATACCGTACAAGGGCAGTCCTTCTTTAACAAGCTCGTGCAGTAGCTCCGCTCCTGGATAATCCGGATGGTGTTTAACCAGGTTCGGTTGCACCTTCCCGTAGGCCTCAATGATCCTGTGTATGGTCTCCGGGGCCACCCTGCTCCGCTGGTGGGTGGAGGTGGTGGCAATCAGTCCGACTATGTCGATCTCATTGGAATAGAGCAGCAACCTCACCAGTGTCTGCGAATCATCGGGATCCGCTTCAA